>Ga0209284_10001535_pt1 | contig 35304 bp, 33 predicted proteins | sample FRY03_FD_187211 | JGI IMG/M metagenome (GOLD analysis project Ga0209284, IMG submission 187211) | Freshwater microbial communities from Lake Fryxell liftoff mats and glacier meltwater in Antarctica - FRY-03 (SPAdes) (version 2) | ecosystem: Environmental > Aquatic > Freshwater > Ice > Glacier... | reverse complement strand
GAAGCTCACCGCTACGGAGGTCGACTCACCGGGTGCGAGTGCCGTCTTTGGAATCGCGGAAGTGGAGAAATCCCGTGAGCCTGGAACGTCGATCGAAAGACTGAGGCCGGTCAGGGGCGCACTGCCATTGTTTTCAATAATGACACTCTTTGTTCCACCCGACTTGCCGCGGGTGGTTTTTGGGAAAGCCCCGAGGTGGGAAAGGGAGAGGGACGGATTCGGCACGAAAGGAATCACCTCGTAGGTGATGGAATAGGGGAAACGCCCTCCCTCGGCCTCGACGAGGAAGGTGCCAGGGACAAAAAGGGAGAAGGGGATATCGCTCGTCGTGACAGAGCCGGCCCCCGTGATTGAATCGCCCATCATAGTCATTCCTTTATTGAAAGCACCCAGATACCAAGCAAAGTCCTCCATAAAGAAAAAAGCTAAAGGGTAATCGATGAAAGTCTGCACCCCTCCCTCCTCCGGCGACTCGATCTCTGACGGAGGTATGGAGTTGTTCGGCATCGTCAGCGTGAGCCCACTGGGAAGGCTTATGTAGTTGTATCCCCAGAAGGGTGTAGGAGGACTGGCAGAGTCCAAGTAGTTCGTTACGAAAAGTACGGATGGTATGGACTCCTGAACGTAAGCCGTCCCACTGAGGCTGAATTTGACGTCCCCGTTCTCCTGTTCTTCCACAGTGACGGTAAGGTCGCCGGCAGGCGGCCCCCCATTGGCAATCACCGACGCGGCGGGAATGAGAGAGAGAACTCCGGCCAGCGCAGCGAGGAGGGAAGTTCGGATGGAGAGTGGCTTGACGTAATTCATGATGACGGTTGCGGGTTGTCCTGTTGAGTCCCCGGACCCTAGCAGCAGAATAAAGCATGAACACCCGTGGTAAAGGGTTATTTATGCTGGTTTGGAAAGCTCCCCTTTTATTGTTCAGCTCTGCTACATTCCGTTAAGGAGCAGGAAAATTACTCCCGGTCTCGCACTCTCCCTGGTTCTGATCCTCGCCGCGATTTCCGACCATTTCGCGCCCGACCGCTACACCTACCCGGCCCACATCGGGCTCGGGATCGCGCTGATCTGGGAGATCGCCGCCCCGGCGGGAGCCCGGCGAATCCCGGGGAAGGTTGACTGGGTCGCGTTGATCCTGGTCCTGATTCCGCCATCGCTCCTGACGACACGGCAGAGTCTCGTCTGGAAAGATGCCGAATCGCTCTGGCGCCACGCCATTAGGGCAAAGGGGCCGAGTTACCTCTCGCGGAACCAACTCGGCCTGACGCCGATTCGAAACGGTCTCGTCGAGGAAGGCCTCGGGGAACTGCGCTCGGCGGTGACGGAGAATCCGGAAAATCCCATGGCGAAGGGCAGTCTCGCGATCGCCTGCGTCCAAAACGCTTATCTGGACGGGGGCGCTGAGACATTTTCAAGAGGCCGGGACGAGTTTGCCGGGAAGGGAGCGGTTCCGCGCCGGCATCATCGCTTCGTGCCTCACCGCCGGGCGTAAGGACCTCGCGACGACGCTTGGGAAGGGAGCGGTCGCTGAAGATCCCGCTCAAGCCACCGTCCGGATCGGGTCGGGTGACTACTTCTACGGCATCGCAGATCACGAGGAGGCCATGAGGCACTACGCCGAGGCGGCTAAACTCGATCCCCGGAGCTCCCACGCCGCCGTCAGTATCGGGGCACTGTTGATCCGCCGCGGATCGGTCGAAGAGGCGAATCCCCGCTACCTTCGCACCTACGTGCGGGCTCTCGTCGCGAACGGGCGAGGGGAAGAAGCAAAAGCGAGCGCCGCCCTCGGCCTCGAGTCCGTCGCGACCCTGCGCGCGACCGAGCCGCTGGAGAAGCCCTGGACGACAGGGGGAACTCGACAGCCTGACGAAATGGTTCGGCGGGATCGCGGGTGCCCCGGAACCGTGAACGGAAGGCCTCAGCCATCGACAGGAGAGGATTCCTTCCTCTACCCCCTCAAGTATCGTCCAAAGACCGCATCCGGATCATCCGGGGCGTGCCGGTGAAAGGAAATGGTCCGGCGTCCTGCGAGCGATTCGGGCGGATAGGCACCCGGCGGCTCCTGATGGAAACCTTCGTCATGGATCACTGCGATCCCCATCTTTTTCAGGCAAAGCCCGACCCACATGTCGTCCGGAGTGTCGAGGGGCGGTGGTTCGTTTTCCCTAAGCAGGGCCCCCAGGCCCGCGCGATTCATTGCCATGCCGCCGCCCATCGTGATGTAGTCATACCCGCCTCCCGGAAGATCATGCCCGTAGCCGTAGCGCTGGCCAACAAAGAGCGGCTCATCCCGACGGCCCGAAAAGGAACCGAGCGCCTGAAGCAACCGCGAAACGGAGAGCAGGGTATCGTCATCGACAATCACGAACCACTCCCGCTCCCCATGATGATCCATCAGGTGCCGCGCGATCGCATGGAACTTTTGGCCATGGCCACGCGATGAGTTCGGAACACCGACCGGGATCGTCGGGATCGCAGGGTCATGGACATCGCTGTAGAAAAGGAGGTGCGGCGCATCGCCTCCCCACGTCCTCTGCAGCACCGGGATGCGGGAGTGGTGATTCCCCTCATGCGTCTTCACCGCAAACACGACATTCCCGGCGCGAACCGGGCTGGCGTGTGAAGACGGGGAAGCCTGGATCAGACCGGCCAGTCGCGGTTCATCGGTCAAGTCGATCCCGCAGGCCCGCACCGCGTCGGCGAGTTCATAGGCCGGATCGATGTGGAAAGAGGCCTTCGGAGTCCTCGTTCGCCACGCCTCGACGAGGCGCAGCAGGAGCGGCCGACTCAGGGCAAAGCCGCAGCGGAAATCGGGATAGCTCAGTTGGTCCTGGCGGTAGTGATGAATGATCGTGGGACGGATCTCGCAGAGCGCCCGACCGAGAAAAATCCCGGAGCGGGGGTCGTGTTGCGCCAGCCATTCCACGATGTCGCGGTGACGGGCGGGGAGATCCGCCGGGGCAAAGAAGACCCAATCTACCCCGGCATCGAGCTTTTCCACAAGCGCGGGGAGCATCGGGAGAATCGTCCACCCGCCCGGGATGGATTGAATCAGATCAGCGGACACAAACCTCACCTCTGGACCTGCCGGTTGCTTGAACGCCCGGCGCGGCTCGACGGGGCCGAATGCGGTATCATCCGCATTGCCCGGGTGGTGCGCATCGCCGCAGAGCACGTTCCATGTCGCGCCCGGCTCCCATGATTGCGCCGCCTCCCGTGTTTCGAAAACCGTGTGGCTGAAGGTGGAGATCCGCGTGCCGATGAAGGCAGCGCTCTCGAAAAGGATGGCCTGCTCCAGGGCGGCGCGTTCCAGATCGCAGAGCTCCGGCGCGGAGTCCGGCGCAAGGGTCATCATGCCGAGCCCGGCTGCCTCCACCCCGGCGCCGCAGCTTGCGATTTCGTCCTCCGCTGCATCGGTGGCCACGAACACCATGCGCAGCGCATGGCTGCGGGCATGAAGGGCGATCTGGTCCGCCGCCACGCCGGGCGAGGGCGAATGATCCGCATGCACCCTGCGGAAATCCCCGCGCCGCCAGTGCACCCCCAGATAAGGCTCCTGCGGCCGCAGCCGCGCCGCCAGATCGCGGATTCCCTTTGCGGGACGCAACGCGAGTATCACCCGCCAATACGCCGCCGAGTCGAAGACACCTCCCCAGTTCATGGTCTCTGCATGCGAGAGGAACACACCGCTGACATCGCGACCGGAGTGGCAGCAGGTTTCCCGGGCGAGAAAATTCGATTGCGGAGAGAAAAACGCATCGATGGCCTGCACCGATGACCATTTCAGCCAATCGGCCGGACGGCAACGGCAGCCGATGGGATCCGGTTCCGCATCGCGCGGCTCCCAGCAATCCGGCGGCGAACCGGACATGGGAAGCATTGCCATGACACGTGGAGAAGCCCGCAGTTGGATCAGACGCCAGGGTGCCGCAGGATGCTCCGCCACAAAGGTTTCGAGATCCACAACCGCCATGCCCATCCACCGCGCGAGGTGCTCAAGGTCGATCAGCCGCGACCAGGGCAAGCCCCCGGGCGGATGCCCACCGGCGCTGACATGCGGTGTCGGACAGATCGGCGCGAGCGCCAGGCTCAGCTCACCGTTCCACTCCGGCGACCACGACCGGCGGTAAGCGGCCGCCTGCCCGACCGCCAACACCATCCGCACCATGACCTGGCGCATCAGGTTGTATCCCTCCCCGGGGTTCGTGGAAAAGGAGATCACCGTGCGCGATCCCTGTGCGCCGCTCATGACCCCACCTCGCGTCTGGCTTTCACACCTCCGTAGGCGAGCGCGGCCCGGCCGAACAGCGAGCGGGCCGTGATGACGGCGGAGTCGACTTGGCTGAAAAGGAAAAACTCCGCGCAGGTGCGCAGCAGGCGCTGCCTGACGGCATCGTCCTCCAGTGCGTTGCGCGAGTCACGGGACGTGTGCAGCACGCTGGACTCCAGGTGGAACGCATCGAGACCCGCGGCGTCCAGCTCACCTTTCACTCGCGACTTCAGTTCCTCATCGTCGCTGATGATCAGAACCTTCCAGCCTGCCCCGTCCGCATCCTGCGTGAGATCTACCGCAGCGTCCACAAACTCCGCCTCTTCGCCCGGTCGGAGAAATGCGGCATCCGGTGGCAGCGCGGTGCCGGTGCGGAGCTGCAGGCCGAGCACCCGGTTGCCATTGTACGCCGCCGCATGCTCCGCCATGATCGCCAGCACTTCGGCGGATGGGGAAATGACTCCCTGGAAAAACCCGGAGTGACTCATCGGTGGCAGCGGCGGCAAGGCTTCAGCGGCTTCCACGAGGGGGTCGCCCAAGGTCGGATGTCCCGAGACCGGCAGCACGCCGACACCACCCTTGGAAACCGGGGATTCGTGCTTCGCCCAATCCCAGCTCAGCCCCGGCGAGCTGAACCCGAGCCGCCAGGTGCGGTCGTCGCCTCCGTCGAGGTCGATGAAAAACAGCCTCCCGCTGCGCATCGCAAGCTGCAGCCAGGCGGAGAAACCGAACAGCGAATCGCCCAATCCTGCCCGCGGCGACCAGACCAGCGCCTGCAGCCCTGCGGGCACAGGTTTCCCCGTATCCAGCGCGGCGAGCGTGGCGGCGTGCCAATCCCGATAGGCCTCGAGCGTGGCGGCATCGCCCCGGGGTGCGGCGGCCGGGCTTGCATCCTCGACAGGTGGCGGCGTCGGAGCGGATGCGATATCGCTGAGGAAAAGGACGATGATGGACTCCAGCCCGAACGCGGTTTCGCTGAGCACCGTCCCATCCGCGCCGAGCAGCACGGCGGCTGGCACCTCGCCGACCTGGAACTCACCCACCGTGGTGCGCGCCTCGTAGACCCCGTCGCCCTCCAGCTCCAGCCGCCCGCCCGTACTCATCACCGCGAAATCGACCTTGCCGCCGTGCATTTCCTGCCAGCGCCGGACTTTTGAAATCGCCTCACCGCTGTCCACAGATGTAGGACTGGTGAAAAGCAGGAACAGCGGCTTGCCCTTTCCGGGCAGATCCGCGAGCGCCACCGGGCCCGTTGACGACACGAGCTCGAAGCCCGGCGCGACCGTGCCGATCGGCAATCCGCGCCCGGTCCTCGCGACCTCCGGGATTTCCTCCCCGATCGGTGCCTCGCCGACAGCCTCCAGCAACATCGCGGTGATCTTGTCCACGCCGTATTTCATCTCCGTCTGGATCCTGCCATCAGTCCCGACGACTACCGCCCCGGGCGTCGCCGCCACTTTGAACGCACGGCCGATTTTTTCCCCGTCGAAAAGCATCAGCTCGCCATCCGCGCGCTGCTCCTGTTCCTTGTTCGCCTCGCGGTCGCCGGAGGTCACCAGCACGAAGGTCATTTTCGAGCCGAAGCGCTCGCGCCACTCCTTCATCTTCGGCATCACCGCATGGCAGGCGCTGCACCGTGGGCTGGTGAAGATGAGGAAAGCCGCCTTGCCTTCTTTAAGCAGCCCCGCGAGCGATACCGTCCCGTCCGCCGAGGAAAGCTCGAACGCGGGGGCCGTCGTGCCGAGCTTCAGCCCCGGCGGATGGCCTTGCGCCTGTCCGGCGCCTGCCTGACCCAGCTTCTCCACCCTTTCCACAAGCCCGGCCTGGGCTGCGGTCATCGAGCGCAGCTTGAGCGCCAGCACCACCACCGCGGCGGCCAGCACGACGACCAAGCCGCCGAGCATCGCCTCGGCTTCGGAAAGTTTTCCAAAAAGGGCACCCATCCCGGGGCCGACCCCGCCGCGACCGGCGGCGACGATCACCCCGGCCAGCAGCGCGAAGCCCGCATTCCTCACGAACAGCATCGGGCCGATGGGCTCGGAATGGATCTGGCCGAAGCAGTTGCACTCCGGCGCCTTGCCGCGGGCCATGTTGATCCCAGCCGCCACGCAGAAGAGCAGCAGCATCCCCAGTGCCGCGAGCGCCCCGAACCACGCCGTGCCCGCCGGCAGCAGCAGAACTGCTGTCACCAGCTCCCCGGCGATGAGCGCCCACAGCGCCACCGTCGCGAGCGACTCGGGCACGCCGAATCCCAGCACCGCGACGCGCGTCGCCGGGCGATCCGCCATCTTCGTCCCCGCCGCCAGCGCGAACACGGCGGCAAGCAGCAGACGGCAGGCGACCACCGCGAAAATGCCCATCTCATGGACGATCCACGGCATAGGTATCAACAATCGTCGAAGTATGTTGCGCCGCCATCTTGGCTCGTGCAACAGTCACCGGTCCCACCATTGGGGCAGAGATGGATACAACTGCCGTCTGGCTGACAACGGTCAGATGCTTCGAAGCAGTTCTGGCAAACGACAGCGCACGGAGGGGCTTCGCAGCTTTGGGATTCCGGAGAGACAGGACAGGCTGCCCCGCCGTTCGCCGCAGGAGTGGTGATATTGAAGACGCGGGCCTGTGTGCCACTGCCGCAGGACACGGAGCAGGAGCTCCACGCACTCCACGTGCCGGCGCAATCAACCGGTGGTGCACCGCAGTCCTGCGTTTCGATCGTCCCGTCCTCCACCTCACAGGCGAGGCCTCCATTGGCGGCAGGCACGATCACCGTGTACTCCCGCGCCTGCATGTAAAAGTCACAGGGACCCCAGTCGCCCCAGCCGCCGTAGCAATCGACGGGGGCCGGAGGATCGGTGTTGCCGCCGCCGTTGTTTTGACGATTGCCCTGGTTGCGCCGTCTCCGCTGCTGATTCTTTTTTTTCTTCTTTCTCGCAGGGAAGGGATTGTTCACGGATCTCGGGGTGCGGAAGGCCTGGGCCTCGGTGGGGTTGAGAAAGGAGCCGAGCAGCGGAAAGGCGATCGCCACCTTGGCGGCGAGGGCACCGTAGTTCAGAAAGGTCCGTCTCGATTTGGTCTCCGCTGCCACCACCGGGGTCCATTCATTTCCGAGGAGCAGGCTCTTCTCCTCGAGCTGGTCGAGAGCGCCGAGAACGTCGTGATCGTTTTGACGATCGGGATTCTCCCGCGCAAAAGCCTTGCTGATTTCAGCCACGCTGGTCTCTCCGTCACAGCGTGACCAGACGAAGGACTCGAGAGAGCTCAAGGTCAGCGACTGCCGGGTCGCCGAATCAAAGAGGATGATCTTTTCGCCGAGAGGCTCTTCAAAGATCCCGTCGCGGCGGGCCTGCGGTATCCGTTGGGAGGGCTGATCCTGAATCTCCATAAAGAGAGGGGGAACATACGAGGGACGGTAGGGCAAGCATTTTCCCACCATTTTCCCACGGGTCTGCTCCCCGACGGCGGAGGGGACCAGAGCCCGCAGTCGGCAGGAAACGGTGATTCCAGTCACGCCTACCTTCGGACCATATCCCTGGATTTTGGGGAACTGGACGCACGATGGCGGCTGATTTGGGATTGCCAAAGCCCCGGGAATTCCGTTCTTATACCCGCATGTCCTGTTCCCGAATGATCCTTTGCCTGCTCGCGGCGGCGGTTTTTCCCGTCGACTCGTCCGCGCAGGAGCCAACGCTGCAGCCTACACATCAGTCCCTCGACTGGTATCCGGACGCCGCCGGCAAGCCCGCACCGCTCGAGACGCTGGAGGACTGGAAAAAGCGGCGCGCCGCCATCGTGGCCGGCTTTGAAGAAGCGACCGGCCCCCTGCCCTCGCGGGAGAGCCTGCCCGACCTCGATGTAAAAATCGCAGAGACGATCGAGACTCCAACCTACACCCGCGAGACGATCACTTTCGCCTCGGAAGCCGGCGACCGCACTCCGGCTTTTCTCTACCTGCCGAAAGGGCTCGCCCCCGGCGAAAAACGTGCCGGCATCGTCGCCCTCCATCCCACCAGTGCGATCGGGAAAAAAATCGTCGATGGGCAGGGCGAACGACCCAACCGCGCCTACGCCCGCGAGCTCGCCGAGCGGGGCTACGTCGTCATCGCGCCCGACTACCTTTCCTTCGGCGACTACGCCGACTACGACTTCGCGACCGACCGCTACGAGTCGGGCACGATGAAGGGCATCTGGAACCACATGCGCTGTGTCGATCTGTTAGTCTCGCGATCGGAGGTCGACGGGGAAAAGATCGGGGCGATCGGCCACTCTCTCGGCGGGCACAACGCGATCTTCGTCGCAGTCTTCGACCAGCGCATCAAAGTGATCGTCTCGAGCTGCGGCTGGACGCCCCTGCACGACTACTACGGCGGCGACCTCAAGGGCTGGACGAGCGACCGCTACATCCCCGCGATCCGCGACCGCTACGAACTCGACCCTGACAAGGTGCCCTTTGACTACTACGAACTCATCGCCGCCCTCGCCCCCGCCGCCTTCTTTTCAAACTCCCCGCTCCGCGACGTGAACTTCGACTGGCGCGGCGTCGAGAAAGTCGCCCCACAGGCCCGCCGCATCTACGAACTCCACGGCGTGCCCGAAAAGATGCGTATCGCCTACCCCGACGACGAGCACGACTTCCCGACGAACGAGCGGGAGGAATCGTATCGTTTTCTGGAGAAGTGGTTGAAGTGAAGCGGCCGGACTCACTCGGGGAGGCGACTCCAGACTTCGGGCAATTTTTCTGAAACGAGCCGACGACCGGTTTCGGGGAGGATCGTGCGGGTCATGGGTACAACGATGGTATCCTCAAAAAATTGCCCGGAGTCGCGGCCGTATTTGTAGTCATGGTGGAGGCTCCCATCGGGGTTGAGTCTCACGTTCGACCGGGTGGGATGGACGATGGAGAGAAAGAATCGATCCGACGCCGTTTCCGGTGCGGCCCGGTCGAGACGTCGTAGTTTTGCCGAGGCAAGTTCGCGGAAGAGCTGGCGCGCCGTCCACTCGGCGGGATCAACGTAGACCTGCTCTGCGGCGATATAGGGCGCGAGCGCCGGATCCTCTCGCAAGCTCGCAAAGGCCGCCTCGATCTCGGCAACGACGAGGGGAAAATGAGTGCAGCCGAGGACGATTTTTGCGAGAGGGATCGGCTCGGCTCCGGCGAGGGAATCGCGATGGGCTTCGACGAGGCGGCGCACGTCCGTCGCGACCTGCTCCGGTACCGTGACGGTACGCGAGGGATCTCCCTCGATCACTGCCGCGAGATCAGCGCTGCCGTACTGGGTGATGGACGCAAGACCGCGTCCGGCCCGGCCCAGCGTACTCTGGATCGTGCGTGGATAGACGCCGCTGTCACAAGTGCCGACTGTAGCCATCACCCCGATGGCGCCGTCCCCGGTCGTCTCGAGTAGGCCCCTCGCCCCCGCTTCGACCACGCCGACAACGATCACGGGCAGGTTCCAGCGTTTTACCGCCGCCTGGAGATCCTCGAAGCCGTACGCCGTCGCCGTGTTGCAGGCGATGACTATCGCTTTTACGGGCGGTTTGTCGTATCGGACGGAGCCCGCCACGGAATGTGGTATGCCGTCAGGGAAAACGGCGCCTTTGTCCGCAACCATGCCGCCGGAGTGATATCGTTTCCCGAGGAGAAAAACGGCGTCTTTCAGAATCAGTTCGCGGAGGTAGTCGAGCTTGCCGGCTTTCGGGTAATTCCCGTAGGGCATGTTGGCCTGGTCGCCGAGATAGAGAAAGCGTTCGTTCTCGAAGTCAGGTCGTCCATCCGCCCCCGGCTTGAGATTGTCGTTATGGTAGGCATCGAGCGTGAGGAGCGCCTCGAGCACGGTCAACCCGCCCACGCCGGAATCGAAGACGCCGATGGGCAGGTCGGAGAGGTCACCGCGATAATCGGCGCGGTCGAAAGTGAACGCGGCGATGCCTCCGGGATTGGCCTCCAAATGGGCATCAAGCGTCTCCCCGGGAGCCGCGGCAGTAACACTCGCGGAAATCAGCACAGACACGAGAAAGACCACAAGGGAAGCGTTCATCCCGTCAAGAATGAACCTCCCGCCCGAAAATGACAATCCCGGAATGCGGTGGGCAATCCGGGATCCATCAACGGGAAAAGTGACTTTGCAGGCTTACGACTTCTTCGTCATACGTTTGCGCTCGTTGCTGTCGAGGATGCGTTTGCGCAGGCGGATGTTTTTGGGCGTCGCTTCGACGAGTTCGTCGGGCTCGATGTACTCGATGGCCCGCTCGAGGGAGAACTTCAGCGGCGGCGTGAGCGCCACGGTCTTGTCACTGCCGGAAGCCCGGTGGTTGGTGACGTGCTTCGCCTTGGTCGGGTTGACCGGGAGATCGTCAGCACGCGGGTTCTCCCCGATGATCATGCCTTCGTAAACAAGCTCGCCGGGTCCGACGAAAAGTTTGCCGCGGGTCTCGATGTTGGTGAGAGAGTAGGTCATGGCCTCGCCCTTTTCCATGGAGACGAGGGTGCCGGTGCCGCGGGTGCGGATGTCGCCGGAGTCGGGGCGATACTCTTTGAAAAGGTGGGACATGATTCCCTCGCCGCTGGTGATGTTGAGCAACTCGAACTCGAAGCCGATCAGGCCGCGGGTAGGGATCGTCGCCTCGATCGTGGTGCGCCCGTTGCGGGTGCTCATCGATTCCATGACGCCCTTGCGGTTCGCGAGGGCTTGGATACAACCGCCGATGGATTCGTCGGGTGCCTCGAGGTAGAGGGCTTCGAAAGGCTCGTGGAGGCGACCGTCGATCTCACGCTTGATGACGGTGGGGCGGGAAACGAGAACTTCGTAGCCCTCGCGACGCATTTCCTCGACGACGACGGCGACCTGCATGGCGCCGCGGGCGCTGACTTTAAACTCACCGGCGCTGTCGGTCTCTTCGACCTTGATCGAGACATTGGTGCGGGCTTCGCGGAAGATGCGGTCGCGGATCTCGCGGGAGGTGACGCGGGTGCCCTCGGTGCCGGCATAGGGACCGTCGTTGACGGCAAAAGACATCATGACCGTCGGCGGATCAATCTCGACAAAAGGGATCGGCTCCAACTCGGAGTCGGCGGCGATGGTCTCCCCAATTTCGACATCCTCGAATCCGGAAAGGCCGACGATGTGCCCGGCCCCGCCGCTGTTCACTTCGCACGTGGCGAGGGCGGTGTATTCGAAAACCTTGCTGATCTTCGCTCGCTGGGGTTTTGCCCCGGGCATGAGCCGCCAGACCGTTTGACCGACGGTGACGGAACCGGAGAGGATCTTGCCAATGGCGATACGACCGACGTAGTCAGACCAGTCGATGTTCGAGACGAGCATCTTGAATTCCCCGTTGGGATCGGCGTCAGGCGCCGGGATATGCTCCATGATCGCCTCGAAGAGCGGCACCATGTCCGTCATCTCGGCGTCGGGCGTCAGGCCGGCATAGCCGTTCTTCGCCGACCCGTAGAGGAAGGGCGCGCCGAACTGCTCTTCGTTGGCGTCGAGATCGAGGAACAGCTCGAGAACTTTGTCGTGCATCAGGAGCGGCTCGGCGTTGGGCCGGTCGATCTTGTTCACAAAAACGATGGGAGTGAGGCCGTGGGAGAGCGCTTTTTTCAGCACAAAGCGGGTCTGGGCCTGGGGGCCCTCGTAGGCGTCGACGACGAGGAGGACGCCATCGACCATCTTCATGACGCGCTCCACCTCACCGCCAAAGTCGGCGTGGCCGGGGGTGTCGACGATGTTGATGATGTTCTCGCCCCACTTCACCGATGTGTTTTTCGCCTTGATCGTGATGCCGCGCTCGCGCTCCTGATCCATCGAGTCCATCGCGCGCTCTTCGACGACCTGATTCTCGCGGAAAGATCCGGCATGCTTCAGCATCTGATCGACGAGCGTGGTTTTGCCGTGATCAACGTGGGCGATGATGGCGATATTGCGGATACGATCGGGAGAGATCGTGGATTGGGAGACAGCCTCGGACATAGGGCGGGAATGACCGCCCGAAATCCGAGAATGCAAGCGGGGAAAGCGACACACTTCAACAGGGTTGACACTGCCCCGCTACCCTGTTGAATGAGGCTAGACGCTGTGGGAAACGGAATAACACTCAATGATGCCTTCGCGGAGGCGATGCGGGCGAAATGGCCTCCGGGCTGCCGTTATCTCGCCGCCGTCTCGGGCGGGCGGGACTCGATGGCTCTGCTCCATTTCCTCCACGGGGCGGGATACCGAAACCTGGTCGTGTGCCAGATCGATCACGGGCTGCGCGGAGAGGCCTCGACCGGGGATGCCGATTTCGTCCGGGAAAAGGCCGAAGTCTATGGCTACCCGGTCGAGTTGCACGCGGTCGATGTGGCGGCTTTTTCCCAAACAGAGAAGCTCTCCCTGGAGACGGCGGCGCGCGAGTTGCGGTATCGGGCCTTTGCCGAAGTAGCGGAGAAACATGACTGTCGCCGCCTCTTTCTCGCCCACCACGCCGATGACCGGGTCGAGACGGTCCTCATCAATTTGTTTCGCGGCACGGGGGCCAAGGGCCTTGCAGGCATCGAGCCGGAAACGTCGCGGGTCGTCGCCGGGGTGGCGCTGGAGATGATCCGGCCATTTCTATCCATCACCCGCGGGGAGATCACTCGTTATGTCGAACGGAAAGGCATCGCCTACCGCGAGGATGAGAGCAATGCCTCGGACTTCGCCCTGCGCAACCGCGTTCGGAATCGGCTGATGCCCCTGCTCGGGGAGATCTTCGGGCGTGATGTGCGCCCTGCGGTGCTGCGGGCTGCCGACCTCGCGGCGCTCGAGGAAGCCTGGGCGTCGGAGGCGACCGGCCCCCTGCCGCGCAAGGGCGAGTCGGGCGGCCTCGACGTGGCGGCGCTGCGGGAGATGCCCGAGGGGCAGCGTCAGCGCGTTCTCCTGATCTGGCTGCGCGCATCCGGCGTGCCGGATTGCGGACACGACGAGGTCGCGAGGGCGCAGACTGTCGTGATGGCGGAGGCGCGTCCGGCCCGGGCGAGTCTGCCCGGCGACCACCAGGTGCGACGCCGTGAGGGCATCCTCTTTATCGAGCGATCAACCCCGGCCTGATCCCGAAGTGCTGCTCGAGCACGGTCGCGACTTCTTCCATGGGCAGGCCGACGACGTTGGTCAGGGAACCGGTGATACACTCGATGATGAGCTCGCCGTGCTCCTGCGCGGCGTAGGCGCCGGCCTTGTCGAGGGGATCCATCTTCGCGTGATAGGCGGCCATCTCGGTGTGGCTGAGCTTTTTAAAGGTGACCTCGGTCGCGATGGTGAGAGAGTGGACGGTCTCCTTTTCTCCCTCGTGAAAAAGGAAGGACACGGCGGTGAAGACCTGATGGGTCTGCCCGTTCAGTTCGGCGAGCATGCGGGATGCTTCGGCGTAGTCGGCCGGTTTTCCAAAGACCGTCTCCCCGAGCAACACGAGGGTATCGGCCCCTATCGTGACCGCTCCGGGGTGGGCCGAGGCGACTGCGTCGGCCTTGAGCCTGGCATTGAGGGCGGTCAGCTCGCGGATGGGGATGGCGGGATCTTCGATTTCGACGACATCGGGTTTCACGACGGTGAAGCGATACCCCGCCTCGCGGAGCAGGTCGCTGCGTCTCGGCGATCCCGAGGCGAGAATGAGAGAGGGGACGGCAGTCATCTTCGGCAGTCGCGGTCGGATCAGCTCAGGCAAATTCGGCCGAGAAAAAGGGATTGTTGCGTTTTTCCTCCCCCACCGAAGTGAGCGGGCCGTGGCCGGGGGCAATGACAGTATCGTCGGGCAGAGTGAGGATCTTCTCGCGGTTGTTTCTCCACGCATCGGCGAAGGAGACCATGCCGCCGCCCATGGAGCCGGCGAAGAGGGCGTCGCCCACGATCGCGAGGGGGCGGGCGAGCCCCTCGATGTAGTAAGTGGTCCCGCCCTTGGAGTGACCATTCGTGGTCAGGGTCTTCACTGTCAGCGATCCGATCGCGAAGGTCGCGCCTCCAGCAAAGGTCTGCGTTCCCGGCCAGGGTTCGACGCGATTGGCGTAGGCGATCGCTCCGGGCGAGGCCGCCATGAGCCGGTCGAAGTCGGCGATGTGGTCGTTGTGGGTGTGGGTGAGAAAGAGAGACTCGATCCGCACACCCCGTTCCCTCGCTCTGGCAGCGAGGAGGCTGCCGTCGCTGCCGGTGTCGAAGACCGCGGCGACCGGCGAGGCGGGATCCCGGACGAGGTAAGCGTTCACATGCATGTCGCGATAGGGCATGTTGAACATGTCGAGGCCGTCGAGGGTGACGGGCCGGGGGTGCCAGACCTTCGAGGCCGCCACCGTGAGGGTGCGCGGGTCGAGCGAGAGGGCTCCCGCCACTTTTACCAGCGCCATCCCGTCGCAGAACTCGCCCCGGCAGAGTCGCGCGAGGATGTCGCGGGGCACGCCGGTCTTTTCCACCAGCTCGGATTCCGAAATGTGATGCCCCCGCATCGATTTGGCGATGAGGTCTTCAAAAAGGTCTTCGAGAGGGATGGTCATGTTGCTAACGCCGGTTCAAGGAGTTGATGCAGAAAAATGAGGCAAAAAAGTCGGAATTTTTCTTGTCGGATTTGGTAAAAAATGCCATTCTCACGGTGGAGTTGAGGTATTTACTATGTCTTCTCCAGCACTAAATACGCCTTCGGGCCTACCGGCCCGGGGCAAATCATAACCTAATAAAACGAAAGAAAAAGACCATGAAAATGAACGCTAAGAAAATTAGCGCGTTTACCCTGATCGAACTGCTGGTGGTAATCGCGATTATTGGCATCCTTGCCAGTTCCGCCATGCCTGCCTACAACGGGATTCAGGAACGCGCCAAACGCACCAAGGATGTGAATAACATCAAACAGATCCTGCTCGGCTGTCGCGCCTTCGCGGCGGATTGGGAGGGCCTCTACCCTTCCTTCGATCCCGATGCGGAGCGAACTCAGGGAGGCGACGAAGACTCAGGATTTGCCACCTCGACGGAAGCCTTCAACGTGCTCATCCCCGATTACATCGATACCGAGATCATCTTCTGGATGCAGACCAAGCACCCCGACAAAATTCGCCCGCCCACGGAAGACGGCACATTGGAAGACAGCGAGAACGTCTACTGCTATGTAATGGGCCAGACAGACACCAGTTTCAGCCGCTCTCCGCTCGTTGCTGACGGGATCATGGACGGCCCCGGCGAATATGGCGAGTTTCATCCCTGGCTGAAGTCCAAGAGAGCCGTCGTTGGCTACTGTGGTGGGCACGTCCAAGAAGAGTCTCTCACCTCAGCGGCCGCCGGCGCTACTGTTCGAAGCAAGGACCGCACCACCGAAAACATTTTCGAGAAGCGCGAAGTCGACGAAGAAGGTGGCGGCTCGAGCGGCGGCTGGCTCTCGGTCGACATCGACAACGTCCTTCTCCCTGAATAATCTCAAGGCATAGGAAAAACCCCCATCAATGCCCGGTTGGACTCGTTCTGACCGGGCATTTTGTTTTTCCAGTCAGGGCTGGAACCTATCCTTGTCGCCGGGCCTGAACCGTGGGACGGTCCCCGCCTCCCCGATGACCGCCATCCGCCGCCAGTTTTTTCTGAGCTACGCCGTGATCGGCAGCGTCATGCCCCTGATGACCGTCTTTCTCAAAGAGCAGGGCGGCTTCAGCTATCTCCAGATCGGTCTAGCGATGTCGCTCATAAGCGTGCCCATGCTCTGCTCGCCGGCCCTCATCACCCTGCTCGCCGACCGCAACCTCGATGCCCGCGTCATCCTCGCGACGGCCTTCGCGTGCAGTGCCATCGTGCTCTCGCTCATCTTCTTTTCGACCAGTATCACCCTGACATTGATCCTTTTTGTCTTCCACGGCCTCGCCTTCGTCGCGATGCTGCCACTCCAGGACGGGTATTTCTTTTCCCTCGCCGAAGAGCAACGACGGCAGGGCCTCGCCGTGCCCGAATACCCGCTCGTGCGGATCTGGGGCACGATAGGCTTCATCGTCCCGAGCCTCATCCTCTTCTACCCGCTCGCACGGGGTGCCGAGCCCCGCATGATCCTCCCGTGCGCGATCGCATTTTGCCTCCTCAGCCTCGCCAACAGCTTCACCCTTGCCCCGGTCAAACGCCTCGCCCCCGGCGGCAGCAGTCGCCTGCCCTCGCGACAGGCGTTCAGCGCGATCTTCGCCCCCAATGCCCGCTGGCTCTCGATCGGGCTCTTTTTCGCCTTCCTCGCCGCCGCGACCTACTACGCTTTTATCGGAAACTACCTCGACGAAGTCGTCGGCATCCCCCGCCGCCACATCGGACTCATCATCAATCTGGGCGTCCTCCTCGAAGTGGGATGCACCCTCCTGATGCCCTGGATGCAGCGGAAGATCCATCTCAAAGGCGTCATGGTCCTCGGCCTCGCCTGCATGGTCACGCGCATGATCCTGCTCGCTTTTTTCCCGACACCCTTCGTCGCCGTGATCTCCCAGATCGGACACGGTTTCGAGGTCCTTGCCCTCTACATCGGACCGGTCATGTTCCTCAACCGGCTCGCCGGCGACGAGTTCCGCAACTCCATCCAGGGCGTCTTCACGATGGCCATCGGCGGCACCGCCCGGGTGCTCGGCGGAATCTCGGCCGGGCTCATGGTGACCCACTTCGGGCTCAAAGGCTGCCTTTTCCTCGGCGCCGGTCTGGGAGCTTGTGCATTTGTCATAATCGCCTTTCTTTTCTCAAGGATCCCGCCCCGTGACGAGTTGGCGGAAAATGCAGTTTCCCCGACGACTCTCGCGTGATACTTAGGTATCGCTTCCATGATGCCTCCCAGTCAGCACCCTGCCGGACCTCCCGTGGAATGGTCAAAAAAGGCGATCGCCAGCACCATCCTCGGTTGCCTCGGGTTCGCCACGCTCTGGCTCGTCGGCGGTCTCTTCCTCGCCGCCCTTGCCGCCGTCTGCGGACACCTCGCCCGGCACGACATGACTCTGCGTCCTCTCCGCGGACGTCGCCTCACCGCCCTCGGCCTGGGGCTCGGCTACGGCTCCATGTTGCTCTTCCCCGTCCTCGTTCTCATCGTCGCGATCTCCTTACCCGCCTTCAACAAATGGCGGTCCGATCAGGACGCCGGGCTGCAGTCGCTCAGCAAAGTGAACGCCTCGCGGCTTTTTGTCGCCTGCGAAGAATACGCCCGGGCCAATCGTGACCGCTACCCGGCGGAGTGGGACGACCTTTCCGGCCGCTTCCTCCCCGCCGCCGATCTCACCTCTCTCCTCAAGAGCGCCTTCCCCGGCGGGAGCCGGCGCGCCTTTGAACTCGTGCGCCACGACAGACCCGTCCTCGACGCGATCAGCGATTCCGTGATTGTCATCCAGGAGATCGCTCCCGCCCAGGTGCCCGAAATCTCCGTCGTCTATGCCGACGGCACTGTCGCTACTCTCCATAATCCCGATTACGAAAAGCCATGAATCCCGGAATCCGAATTCTCCTTCCTTTTCTCCTGATCCTCGACACGGGCCGAGCAGACGAAGAAAATAAGATTTACCTCGAAGCGAGCCAGACCGCCGAGTTGATTGCCAAAGAAGGGCAGAAAGTAGTCGTGCACGGCGAGACCGAAGGCTCGGCAAAATCCGCATCGGGGACGAATTTTGTGAACTTCAAAGGGAGCGAGTTCTCACTCGTCACCTTCAAAAGTGATCTCGAACCCTTTCAGGAAACCGAACCCCACCTCGCCTACGACCAGAAGCGCCTCGCCGTCGAGGGGACCATCGCCCTCTACCAGGGCAAACCGCAGATCAAACTGACCGACCCGAAGCAAGTCACCGTGCTCGCCCCCGATGCCGTCTTCCCCCCGCCGGGCGGGAAGGAGGAAAAGATCGCCACTCCCGCCACTGCGGACAAAAAGATGCCCCCCGTCCCCGCGACCACTCCCGCCCCCGAACCAGCAAAACCCAAACCCCCGGTCGATCCGTCGGAGTATTTCAAAAAGTAAGGGTGACACTAAGCACTAAGCACTGCAAACTTCACATCCCCACCGCCGCCCTCACCCGGTCCATGACCAGCCGCGCCTGGACCCGGGCCTTTTTCGCCCCTTCCGCTAGGACGTCATCGACGTAGCCGGGATCCGCAGCGAGAGCATCGCGACGCTCGCGCATCGGGGCAAAGTAGTCGCGGATGCTTTCAAAGAGCTGCTGCTTGTAATGGCCGTAACCCTGCCCGCCAGCGCGAAACGAGGCTTCCATCTCCACCGCCGCCGAGGCCCCGGAAAAGAGGCGGTAAAGCTGCACGATGTAGCTCTCGTCGGGATTTTTTGCCTCCTCCACCGCAGTCGAGTCCGTCACGATTTTCATGATCTTCGAGCGGAGCTTCTTCTCCGTCTCCTCGAAGATGTCGATCGTGTTCTCATAGCTCTTGCTCATCTTGCGACCGTCGAGACCCGGCACCATCGCGGTCTCTTCGCGGATGCGCGGCTCGGGGATCACGAGCAGCCCGTCGCCATAGCGGTCATTGAACTTCTGCGCAATGTCGCGCGTCACCTCGAGGTGCTGCTTCTGGTCTTTCCCCACTGGAACAACATTCGCGTCGAAGATCACGATGTCTGCCGCCTGCAGCACCGGATAGGCGAACAACCCGTGCGAGGGTGAGAGCCCCTGTCCCACCTTGTCCTTGTACGAGACACAGCGCTCCAGCAACCCCATCGGCGTCACACAACTGAGGATCCACGCCAACTCGGTGACCTCGACGACATCCGACTGCTTCCAGAAGGTCGCCTTTTCCGGATCGAGTCCGCAGGCGAGGAAATCGATCGCCAGATTTCTGACGTGTTCCCGCAACTGCGCCGGATCATGCGTCGAGGTGAGCGCGTGGTAGTCCGCGATAAAATAAAAGGCCTCGCCTTCGTCCTGAAGCCGAATCGATGGCTCCATCATCCCGAAATAATTCCCGATGTGGAGTCTGCCGCTGGGTTGGATGCCTGAGAGAATGCGCATGGATCGATAAAGGTGAGCGTCCCCGGAAGATGACCGGGACGAGCCGGGGAGCATCTTCAAACAGAGTCGGAATGAAATCAAATCATGGCAGCAGAATAAAAAATTTGAACGCTGTTCATTTTTTTACTGGACTCCTGAACAGTTACTGCTATTTTCAGCGAAACACTTTGTCATATTATGGTTGACCTGCTATCTCCTAACGGTGCCGAAAACGGCGTGAAACCTGCGAACGAAAACGGGGAGGCACTCCCTGCAAAAACAAGCGTCGGCCGAAAGGCGGAGGCGTCGGGTTCCGCCAAGGCACCTTCTAGATCCACTCCCCCAACCTCACCCGTGAACGATATGGCAGCACCCAAAAGCAACGACAAAGAGAGCAACCGCATCGCAGATGCCAGAGCAAAGAATCTGGATCTCGCCATTTCCCAGATCCAGAAAGATTTCGGCGAAGCTGCCATCATGCGCCTCGGCTCCGACACCCGCATGGATGTCGAAGTCATCCCCACCGGCAACCTCATCATTGACCGGGCCCTCGGTGCCGGCGGATTTCCCCGCGGCCGTATTGTCGAGGTCTTCGGTCCCGAGTCGTCGGGTAAGACCACTCTCACCCTCACCGTCATTGCCCAGGCGCAGAAGATGGGCGGTCTCGCCGCCTTCGTGGACGTGGAGCACGCCCTCGATCCTCAGTATGCCAGAAAGCTCGGGGTCAATCTCGACGAACTCCTCCTCTCCCAGCCCAGCTCCGGCGAAGAGGCTCTCCGCATTGTCGAGACCCTCGTGCGCTCCAACGCCCTCGACGTCATCGTCCTCGACTCCGTCGCCGCCCTCGTGACGAAGCAGGAGCTCGACGGCGAGATCGGCGACGCCACCGTCGGGGCCCAGGCCCGCCTTATGAGCGCGGCCCTCCGCAAGCTCACCGCGATCATTTCCAAGGCTCGCACCGTCGTGATCTTCACCAATCAGATCCGCGAGAAAATCGGGGTCATGTTCGGCAATCCCGAGACCCAGCCCGGGGGACGTGCCCTCAAGTTCTACAGCTCGGTCCGCTGCGACATCCGCCGCACCGCCAGCATCAAAGCGTCAGATGGCACCGTCACCGGCAACCGCACCAAGTTGAAGATCGTGAAGAACAAAGTGGCCCCTCCCTACGGTGAGGCTGAGTTCGACATCATGTTCAACGAAGGCATCTCCGCCGTCGGCTCGCTCCTCGACCTCGCCATCGAGCACGACATCATGCAGAAGCGCGGTTCCTGGATCAGCTTCAGAGGCACCCAGGTCGCTCAGGGCCGTGATGCCGCGAAAGACGCGCTCAAGGCCGACGAAGCCCTCTATGCCGAAGTCGAAGTGGAGGTAAAAGCCATCCTCGACAAGGCCGGGAAGTGAGATAACCCGGGGGTTTGTCCGACCTGTCCGACCTGACCGAGTCTCCGGGAGCAAATCCCGGAGACCGTCCGTAGGTCAGATACAGTTCTCTTCGATGAACTTCCGCACGGCCGCAGCGCTTGCCTCGACTGGGTAGGTGACCATCTTTGTCCTTTTAAGAGCATCGAGAGACGGGTCGGTCGGGGCTTCCCCGATCGCCTTCTTGATGATTTCCGGAAACTTCGCCGGATGAGCGGTCGCCAGCACGACGTGGGTGCGATCGGGGTCCAGGTTCTGAAACCCGCAGGCGGTGTGGGGATCGACCACGTAATCGTAGTCCTCTTTGACCCGGCGGATGTTGGCGAGGATGTCTTCGTCCGTGCTGCGGGTGGCGGAGAAATTGCTCGCGTTGAAGTTCGGGATGGTAATGGACCCGTCTTTCTTGAACTGCTCCATCAGGGCGAGAGTGGACTTGGCATTCTTCTCATTGTGGTAATAGAGGAAACGCTCAAAGTTCGACGCCACTTGAATGTCCATGGAGGGTGCGTGGCTGGGATGAACCACATCGGGATGGTATTCGCCACTGTTGAAGAGCCGATAGAGAATGTCGTTCTGATTGGTCGCGACGATGAACTGATCGACCGGGAGGCCCATCTGGTGAACCATCCAGCCGGCGAAGATATTGCCGAAGTTCCCGGTGGGGACAACGAAATTCACGTCGTCACGGTTGTCCGGAGGCAGCTGAGTGTAAGCGTGGATGTAATAAACACACTGGGCGAGGACCCGGACGACGTTGATCGAGTTGATCGCCGAGAGCCGCATCTTATCTTTGAACTCGAGGTCGCTCATTAGCTCCTTCACGATGGCCTGGCCGTCGTCGAAAGTGCCTTTGATCGGGATCGGGAAGATGTTCTCCGCTCCCGTGCAGGTCATCTGGCGTTCCTGCAGTTCGGAGATGCGGCCTTCGGGGTAGAGGATGAAGACGTTGACCCCTTTCTTCCCGGCGAGGCCGTGGATCGCAGCCGAGCCGGTATCACCCGAGGTCGCGCCAAGCACATTGATGGGGATACCGGTGCGCTCGATCTGCTCTTCAAAAAGATTCCCGATGAGCTGCAAGCCGAAGTCTTTGAAAGAAAGGCTGGGCCCGTGGAAGAGTTCGAGCACGAAAAGATTGTCCGCGAGCTGTTGCAGCGGGGCGTTCATCGTGTCGCTGAAGTCGCCGTAACTCCTATCGATGATGTCGACGAGGTGCTCGCTGTCGTGGTCGGTGTCGAAAAGGCTCAGGAAATCCCAGGCGAGGGCGGCGTAGGGCATCGCATCCTCCACGAGGATGGCACTGGAGAGGAGCGGGAGGTGACGCGGCACGTAGAGACCTCCATCGGGGGCGAGACCTCTGGCGAGCGCTTCGGTAAAACTGACGGGGGTTCCGCCTCCGCGGGTTGAAACAAATTCCATGATTGTAAAGTTAGGTGGTTTTTGGGGGATGGAAACGGAAAATGGTCTCGCGGGCTTCCTTTGTCGTTCTTCGGATCCAAAAGATGGCAGTTAGCCGCCGCGGTTACTTGATGTCTTCGACTCGCAAGAGCACGGGACGATTTCTCACGCAATCGAGTTGGCTGATGCGCTCGAGTGCCTCGTGGATGATGCCGTAGGGAGCGTAGTGCAACATCAGAACGATCGCCGCATACTTTTCGTCGTGATCCTCGGGCTGGATCACCGAGAGGATCCCGATCTCGAACTCGCCCAGGACAGTGGCGATGCGCGCGAGGACACCGGGGCGATCTTCGGCCTCAACCCGAAGGTAGTACTTCGAGACGCTCTCGGCGATGGGCAGCGTTTCCCCGTAAAGATGGTGTGTCGCGAGCCCTGCCCCTCTTGTCGGCTGGGTCCACATCGCGGCATCGGCGATATCGGCGATGACCGAGCTGGAGGTAGGATCCTGCCCTGCTCCGGAGCCGTAAAAGAGCGTGTTCCCCACGATATCTCCGCAGACCATGATCGCATTGTAGACTCCCTTGACCGAGGAAAGAATGTGCTTGGCCGGGATCAGCGAGGGCTGTACCCGCACCTCGATGGACCCCGACTCTTCGTGCAACTGGATGACCCCGAGCAATTTGATCGTATACCCGAGATCGGCGGCAAACGCGATATCTTCGGCCTTGATGTTTTCAATGCCCTCCACCTGGATCTGATCGCAAGGCACCCAGCGCCCGTAGCTGAGTGAGGCAAGGATGACGGCCTTGTGGGCGGCGTCCCATCCATTGATGTCGAGAGTCGGGTCTGACTCCGCATAGCCGAGAGCCTGGGCCTCCGCCAGAGCGGCCTCGTAGGTGAGACCGGCTTCGGTCATGCGGGTGAGGATGTAGTTGCAGGTCCCGTTAATGATCCCCACGACCGACTGGATGTGATTGCCGATGAGCGACTCCTGCACTGCCTTGATGATGGGGATGCCACCGGCCACGGCCGCCTCGTAATGGATGGGGCGTCCGTTCGCCTCGGCGATGGCGAAGAGTTCCTGCCCACGCTCGGCGAGGAGGGCTTTGTTCCCGGTGACAACCGCTTTGCCGCTCTCAAGCGCCGCCTTTACGAGATCGAAGGCGCGATCCGTCCCACCGATGAGTTCGACTACGATGGAGATCCCGGGATCGTTGACGAGGTCGTCGAGATTCGTCGTGACAAGCCCTTCGGGTAGGGCAAAATCACGGGTCTTGCCGGGGTCGCGCACAGCGATTCTAGTGATCTCGAGCTCGCAACCGGTTCGCTCGCGGAGGAGGTGACGGTTCTTCTCGAGATTCTTGTACACGCCCGCTCCGACGTTCCCAAAGCCAGCGAGGCCGATTTTCAAAGATGGTTCCGACATTTTCCGAAAAGAAGGGCTGAGATCGCCGGTAAGCAAACGGATTCTTTGCGATCACGAAGTCCCGCCCTACGCATTTTCGGCCTTGCGTGAGACCGATCCCACTGGCTTACTTCTCTCCATGAAAATCCCCTTCCTCCTACCCGCCCTGGCATTCGCCGCGGCGCTCTCGCTCACCTCCTGCGGTTCCGAATCGGACAACGCGGTCGCTGCCGAAAACGAAGACGGATTCATCGAGCTCTTCAACGGGAAAGATCTCGAGGGCTGGAAGACGTCTGATGAGAATCCCGAGTCCTTTTCCGTGGTCGATGGCACTCTCATCATAAAGGGCGGCAAGAGTCATCTCTTCTACGCCGGTCCGGTCAATGGTGGCAAGTTCAAGAACTTCGAACTCAAAGCCCGCGTCAAAACGATGCCCGGAGCGAACAGTGGTGTCTACTTCCACACCGCCGTCCAAGCCGAAGGCTGGCCGGAGCAGGGCTACGAGTGCCAGGTGAACTCCACCCACAAAGATCCGAAGAAGACCGGCAGCCTCTACGGCGTGAAAAACATCGTAGTCCTTCAGGAGGGGCAGGAGGTGCCAAAGGGCGGCGACAGCGAAGTCCGTGAAAAGGCCCCCAGCACCGATGGTGAGTGGTTCGACTACCACATCACCGTGCAAGGGAAGCGCATCCACATCCAGGTGAACGGTGAGACCACCGTCGATTATACCGAACCCGACGATGGGCCGACCGCCGCCGGCTTCGCCGGGCGCAAGCTCGGCGAAGGCACCTTCGGCATCCAGGCGCACGATCCCGATAGCGAAGTCCACTACGCCCGCTTCGCGGTGAAGCCCCTCTAAACCACCGCCGACCGAAATCGCGGCATTTTCTGGTTGTTTTTCGCGATCCTCCGCGTATTAATTCCCTCCCCACTGATTTCCGCTCTGGCGGGTCTCTTCGTGAGGGGTAAGGCTTGATAGCTCAGTTGGTAGAGCAGAGGATTGAAAATCCTTGTGTCCCCAGTTCGAATCTGGGTCGAGCCACGTTTTTTTCCACGACTTATTAATTTCTCACGTCGAGAGGTTTATTTCTTTGCCACTCCTTTGCCATTCTGGCGGTTTCGGGCAAGTCATGAGGATGATCAGCTCCGGCAGTTGGAAATACTCCCAGAAAGGCATTTATTACCCGTCGATTGCAGCAGATTGCGCCAGAGATACAGGCGGATTACGGACGACAATGGCGACGATAGGGGAAACTACCGGAATAAGAGGAAGACAGCGGCGGCAATGGTGGCGAGAAGCAGAATTACGAAAACAATTCCGCAACCGGATTTTGCCCCAGTTCTCGTTTCGGCCTTTAACTGTCTTGCTTCGGCAATCCTCGCCTTCTTCAAGTATTTCGGACCAGCTCCGATAGGAGCCCGCATAATTGCGGAGGCGTCTCGGCTACCGCTTTCTCTTGATTCCGCCGTCCGGATTTCCCACGCGTCAAGGCAGAGCGTCTCCGCATGGTAAAGTCGATCCATCCACTCAGTAATTTCCTCAACGGTTCGGTCCCTTAATTCAGATTTCCCCCAAAAGCGGAGGACCATTTGTTGACGAACCGTCGCCGTTCGGGTCGTTAGCTTGTCGATAAGGATTGAGGACCTCGGCTTTTGTCATCTCCGGCCTTACGAGCCCTCCGAGAGACCTGATTTACGCTTTCTGGCTATCGGTGGTACGACAGCGCCAACGTGCATCGGGGCATCCATGAATTGAGCAATCTCGTCGCCGCCGCGTTCGAAGCTGCCCGAACCCGCGTCGCCCGCTTCATCAATACCCGGAGCGCTGACGAAATCGTATTCACGCGCGGCACCACCGAAGGGATCAATCGCGCCACCGCCGCCTGGGGCAACCGCAATCTCAAACCCGGGGACCAGATCTTGCTCACCGAAATGGAGCACCACAGCAACATCGCACCGTGGCAATTGCTGGCCGAACGCACGGGTGCCGAATTGGTTTATCTGCCCGTCACTGGCGATGAGGGATTGCTCGACCTCGACCGACTCGACCAAGTGCTCACCTCTCAGGTTAAGTTGTTCGCCATTGTTCATGTCTCCAACACCCCGGGCACGGTGAACCCCAGGTAGGGAACCAGTTGGGAGGCACCCGGGTAGAGGGCGGTGGCGCGCACTCGCTCCCCATACTGCACCGTGGCGGCGACTCCTTCGGGAAAGGCGGCGGTAACCGCGGTGCCGCACTCGCGGCAGCGACGCTTCTCGGCCAAGGAGGCCCCGCACGATGCTCGGTAATTTCGAGCCGGATCGCCGGCAGTTCAAAGACCTGACGACATTCGCAATGCTCGTCGGCGAGCGCTTCGCCAACCTCGTCCATGGGCGATTGGCACTTCGGGCATCGGTCCGCCTCGCCGAGCCGATGCTCGACGATGTGGTCGGGATTGGCGACGCGCTCGAGGGTGTCTCCGCGCCGCCCCTTCTGTCCGCCCGGTTTGCGCCCGGTTTGCGCCCGGTTTGCGCCCGGTTTGCGCCCGGTTTGCGCCCGGTTTGCGCCCGGTCTTGCGCCGCAGGCTTATGGGCTTGGGTGGATTGGCGAAGTTGCCTGAATCAGAGGATGGCGGTTTGCTGCTGGTGCGGGAGTTACGTTTCAGTTCCGCAAGCTCAGCCTCTACCTTCTCAAGCCTCCCCTGCAAAAAAGCGAGCCGTTCGAACAGCGCAAAGGCCAGCTTGCCGATGGCTTCAGGATCGGCCCTGGCCAGCTCAATGAGTTGCGCTTCGCTTGGATGATTCTGCCCCACAGAGATGAGCTTAATCTATAATTATCATAGTACAAGTGACGCTTTTAGTTTTCTTGTCGATTCGAGGTGCTGAATAGTTACGAATAGTTACTAGTTTTTGCCAATTGATTCCCATGAATTGGAGTTAAAGCATCCCAAGTTGGAGTTGGGCCGCCTCGGACATCATTGATTGGTTCCACGGCGGGTCGAAAACGACATCACAGGTGGCTTCGGTGATTTCATCGAGGGACAGCAGTTTGGTTTGCACATCCGAGGAAAGCACCGGCCCCATTCCGCAGCCGGCCGCCGTGAGCGTGATCTTCAGGTCCGCACGATAAGAACCGGGCTCCACATTGGCGGTAAGTTGGCAGTCATAAACGAGACCCAGGTCGACAATATTGACCGGGATTTCCGGGTCGTAGCAGGTCTTGAGTTGCTTCCAAACTTCCTCCTCCAACTCCTCGCGTGTGCGGCGCTGCCCGGATGGGATCGCCGGTTTGGTCGCAAGTTCAATGCCGAGCGCATCGGTGTCTCCAGCGCCCAGTCGGAACATGTTTCCGTTGACGATGATGGTGTAGCTGCCGCCAAGCGACTGGGTGATGTAGGCCTGCTCGCCTTTCTGTAGGGTGACTTTGGTGCCGGCAGGGACGATCGTTCCTTCGACGTCGCGGGTGAGAGTGATCGGTTCGTTCGAGTTCATCGTTACGCCCGATCAGATTCGGTTGAAATGGTTTCGCCTCTGCCTTCGACTGCCGCAGCCGCCGCGTGCCACGGCAGGATGGCACATTTGATTCGCACCGGAAATCTGTGAACACCGGCCAGCGCTGACAATTTGCCCAAATCACCCTCGCTATGACCCGTCGTCATCATGTCGCAAACTTTGTCGAACATCACCCTCACCTCTGCCTTGGTCTTGCCCTTAAGGCTTTCGGTGAGCAGCGAAGCCGAAGCGATGGAAATCGCGCACCCGGAGCCTTGGAAGGTCATTTCCTCCACAAGGTCGCCGTCCATCCGGGCGTAAATCGTACAGCTATCCCCGCAGATGGGATTTGTACCCTGCGCGGTGCGGTTGGCGTCGGGCAAAACGCGGAAGTTCCTCGGACTTTTGTTGTGGTCGAGGAGGAGCTGTTGATAAAGCTCTGTAAGGTCGTCGGTCATTACGGGTTGACTGTGATTTGTTGGTTTTGTTCCAAGCGGTCCCACACCAGACCGTCCAACTCCTCCCGCACGGCTGCGCAGTGGACGCGGTCGATGATTTCTCCGGCGAAGGCGTGAATCAACATGCGCCGCGCCTTCTCCAGCGGAATGGCACGGGCGCGCAGGTAGAAAATGGAATCGTCACTCAACTGCCCGATGGTCGCGCCGTGCGTACACTTCACGTCGTCGGCGTAGATTTCGAGCTGCGGTTTGGTGTCGGCGGTCGCGTCATCCGAAAGCAGCAGGTTTTTGTTCGTCTGCCTGGCATTGGTTTTTTGTGCGCCGGGCCGGACGAGAATCCGGCCGTGAAAGACGCCTTTTGATTTGTCAGAGAGGACGCCATTAAAGTACTCATGGCTCGCACCATTCGGATGAGTGTGATCGACCACCATGTAGTGGTCGGCGAGTTGCTCCCCACGCGTGAGGTAGAGTCCATTGAGGATGCACTCCAGGCCCTCGCCGGCGAGTGTGGCATGGATGTTGGTGCGTGAGAGTTTCGCACCGAGCGCAATCGAGTGGGTGACCACGTTGCTCGCGCGCCCAAAGTGCGCCGCGACGGTTCCGATGTGGAAGGACTTCTGGTTCTCGTCCTGAAATTTCAAGTGCTCAACGACCGCGTTGTCACCCGCGACAAGTTCGGTGACGGAGTTCGTAAAGTACGCCGCCTCGCTCAGGCTCACATAACTCTCGATGACGGTGACCTGGCTGTCGCACTCCGCCACGATCAGGTTGCGCGGGTGCGTGGTGGTATTGTCGTCCTTGGCGGTGGAGATGAAGAGCAGATGAATCGGCTCTGCCACGGCTTGGCCCGCCGGCACATAAATGAATCCACCATCCTGAAAGAACGCCGCGTTCAGTGCGGTGAAGGCATTCGTATCCGTGCGGGCATGGCGACACAAGTGCGGCTCCACCAGCGCAGACTCGGTGACCAACGCGGCGGCGAGGCTCATTACCTTCACTCCCTCGGGCAGTTGCGCGTGGGATGACAATTCCGGCGCGAACTGACCGTTGACGAAGACGAGCTGACCGCCCGCAAGTGTGGTGAAAGGGAATTGACTCAGCGCCTTTTCCGTAACGCCGGGGTGCCCCGGTTCCAACCCTGGCTCAAACACCATCTTGGCGATGGGAGCCACGTTGGTGAAACGCCAGTCTTCGTCGCGCAAGGTCGGGAGGCCGAGTTCGTTGAAGCACGTGCGGCCCTCCTTTCGAGCCGACAACAACCACGCCGGCTCGTCAGTGTTTCTCTCGGATGACTCCAGCTCCTTGTGGTTTAAGCCGGGCTCCGTTACTCGGTTTGCAAGGGTGTCCGGTTTGGTTTCGGAAATAATCATTGGTGTCATTTGGTTTGAGCCTCAGGCGGGCACGGCGGCGGCGCGGATCATCCCGTCATATCCCGTCTCCTCCAATTCGAGCGCCAGTTCCTTGCCGCCGGACTTCACGATCCGGCCGTCGTAGAGGACGTGGACAAAGTCGGGCACGATGAAGTTGAGGAGGCGCTGATAGTGCGTGATGACGAGTTGGGCGTTGTCGGGGCGTTTTAGCGTGTTGACGCCGTGGGAGACGATTTTCAGCGCGTCGATATCGAGGCCCGAGTCGGTTTCATCGAGGATGGCGAACTTCGGCTCAAGCACGGCCATTTGGAAAATCTCGTTGCGTTTCTTTTCGCCGCCGGAAAACCCGTAGTTGACCGGCCGTTTCAACAAATCTTCCGGCAGGTGGACCAGTTTCACTTTCTCCTTCACGAACGTGAGGAACTCCATGGCGTCGAGTTCGGGCAGTCCGCGGTGTTTGCGGATTTCATTGTAGGCTGCCTTGAGAAAGTAGGTGCTGTTCACTCCGGGAATTTCGACCGGATACTGGAAGGCTAGAAACACGCCCTCGCAGGCACGCTCCTCGGGGCTAAGTTCAAGCAGGTCCCGGCCGCAGTAGATGACCTCGCCGCCAGTGATGTGGTAGCCTTCGCGGCCGGCAAGGATCGCGGCGAGCGTGCTCTTGCCACTGCCGTTGGGGCCCATGATGGCGTGCATTTCTCCGGGATAAATCGTGAGGTTGATTCCTTTGAGAATCTGCCTGCCTTCCACGGTGGCGCTGAGGTTTTGGATAGCTAGAATAGGTTCTTTCATTGGCGGGTATTCGTTTCTGGGTTTCATTCGGCGTTTCATCCCACGCTGCCTTCCAGGCTCACGCTCAGCAGCTTCTGGGCTTCGAGGGCGAACTCCATCGGCAGTTGCTGGAACACGTCTTTGCAATAGCCGTTGACGATCATGTTCACGGCGTCCTGCGTCGGGATGGCGCGCTGGTTGCAGTAGAAGATTTGGTCTTCCCCAACCTTCGTCGTGCTGGCCTCGTGCTCGACCTGTGCCGAGCTATTCTTCACCTCGATGTAGGGAAAGGTGTGTGCCCCGCACTGGTCGCCGATGAGCAACGAATCGCATTGTGAGTAGTTGCGGGCGTTCGTCGCGCCCTTCAGGATTTTCACGAGGCCGCGATAGCTGTTCTGGCCGTGACCGGCGGAGATGCCCTTCGAGACGATGGTGCTGCGCGTGTTCTTGCCGATGTGAATCATCTTCGTGCCGGTGTCGGCCTGTTGGTAATTATTCGTCAACGCCACCGAGTAGAATTCGCCGACCGAGTTGTCGCCTTGCAAAATCACGCCGGGATACTTCCAGGTGATGGCCGAGCCGGTCTCGACCTGCGTCCAGGTAATCTTCGAGTCTCGTCCTTTGGCGATACCACGCTTGGTGACGAAGTTGTAGATGCCGCCCTTGCCGTTCTCATCGCCCGGATACCAGTTCTGCACGGTCGAGTATTTGATCTCGGCGTTATCCAGCGCGACGAGTTCGACGACTGCGGCATGGAGTTGGTTCTCATCGCGCATCGGGGCGGTGCAGCCTTCGAGATAACTCACATGGCTGTCCTCGTCGGCGATGATGAGCGTGCGCTCGAACTGACCGGACTTGGCCGCGTTGATCCGGAAATAAGTGGATAACTCCATCGGGCAACGCACCCCTTTGGGGATGTAGCAGAACGAACCGTCGGTGAAGACCGCCGAATTGAGCGTCGCGTAAAAGTTGTCCGTGTAAGGAACCACCGAACCGAGATACTTCCGGACGAGGTCAGGGTGCTCCTGCACCGCTTCGCTAAACGAGCAGAAGATGACTCCCTTCTCGCCAAGCTGCTTCTTGAAGGTCGTGCCGACGGACACGCTGTCCAGCACCGCGTCCACCGCCACGCCCGCCAGACGCATGCGCTCGTGGAGGGGAATTCCGAGCTTCTCGAAAGTCTCCAAAATTTTCGGGTCCACTTCGTCCATGCTCTTCGGGCCGTCCGCAAGACTCTTGGGCGCGACGAAATAAGTGATATCCTGATAATCGATCTTCGGATAATGCACCTGGGGCCACGTCGGCTCTTCCAGGGTGGTCCAGTGGCGGTACGCTTTCAGCCGCCATTCCAGCAGCCACTCCGGCTCGTTTTTCTTGGTTGAAATAAACCGGATGATGTCCTCGCTCAACCCCGGCGGCGCGGACTCCGTCTCGATGTCCGTGTAGAAGCCGAATTTGTATTCACTTTTGACAAGTTCTTCGATGGTGTCAGTTGAGGTGCTCATGAGAGTGATCGAGTTGGTTTGATGGTTGCTGAACGAGCCGGCCCCTCCCGGACCCGCTCAGGTCTCACCCGGGGTGATGCGCGTCGCATGACCGGTCGGTCGGCGCATCGGCCACGACTGCCGTCAGTTGCACCAGTCCCGCTTGGAGCAGGTAGGCTTCCACCTCGTCCCCATTGACATCGACCAGCAGGTGCCCATCGACCTCCACACAAGGGGAAAGGCTCTGCCCGCTCTTTTCAATCATCTCCGCGCGGAATGACGGGTTGATGATGATGTCGCGATCTTCGTAATCCAGATTGTATTTGCGCATGATGGAGCGCACTCCCTGGCTCCAGCCGCAGGAGGTTTTCAAGTAGGCGGTGATGATCGGTGTTTTGATTGGTGTTATCATCGATGTTTTGCGTTTTGTTTTCGTTTTCTGGTTAAGGTTGGTCGTAACCTTGCGGTCCCGTCCGTCTCGTAAATCGGTAGTAATTCGGTCACACTCCGGCTGCGCCGTTGTTCCCAATCGCTTCGACCGGGCACCCCTCCATGGCTTCCATGCAGAGCGCTTCCTCCTCGGGGGTCGTCGCTTGCTTGAACACATAGGAGTAGCCACCCTCTTCATTGCGCGTGAAGTTGTCCGGTGCGGTCTCCCGGCACAAGTCGCAATCAATGCACTGGTCATCGACGTAAAGCTGCCCGGCCACGTTTTCCGCGTATTTATTTTCAATGTCCGCCATGGATTTTCTTTCGTTTCATGCTCTCCGGGAACGTCGTCTCAAAGTCACGTGCCGGAGCATCGAATGGATTCCGTCTGCGTGCCTCCGCGCTTTCTAAAGTAATTTCTTTAGAAAAAGTAGGCGACGGCATTGAGCCTGACAAGCGATTTGTTAAAGTTTTTACTTTAGAAACAATCGGTCGATTCGACTGGCGCTGGAAAACGGTTGACTGTAAGCTCTGAATGATGGCAAAACGCGACACTGCTCCCAAAAAAGCCGATCTGGTTCCCAGTCGGCAAGCGATCCTGCGTCTCCTCAAGCGGCAGGGGCCGAGCGACGCCGAAGCCCTCGGTGCGCAATTGGGCATCTCCGCCATGGCTATTCGGCAGCACCTATACGCGCTGCACGCTGAAAAGCTGGTGACCTACGAGGAAGAGCCGCGCCCAATCGGACGGCCGGCCAAGATGTGGCGCCCAACGCCAGCTGCCGAGTCCCATTTCCCCGATGCCCACGCGGGCTTGACCGTGAATTTGCTCAACGCGGTCGAAGAGACCTTTGGCGAGCAAGGTCTCACGCGCGTCGTGTCGCAAAGCACACACCGGCAGATTGAGAGCTACCGATCCCGCATCCCGGCTCGCGCCTCGCTTCAGATTCGGCTGAAGACGTTAATCTCCCTTCGTAACGAAGAGGGCTACATGGCCGAAGTGCAGCGGCAGCCCGACGGTTCCTTTTTTCTGATTGAGAACCACTGCCCCATTTGCGCCGCAGCCAGGGTGTGCCCCATGCTGTGCAACTCTGAGCTTGAGGTCTTCCGGGCGATCCTGGGGGAGAGAGTGGTCATCGAGAGGACAGAGCACATGCTGGCGGGTGCCCGCCGCTGCGTTTACCGCATCCGCCCGGCCGAGGAAAAGAAGAAAAGATGCCAGGCATTATGACCGCGGATCATCATTGGCTTCGACGGCCCCACCACGGGAAGCCGCGCTCGACAAAACGCCCTGGTGTTAGAATCTGAGAAAAATCAAGCGAATAGTATGAGTGATCTATCAAAAGAAGAATCAATCAAGGGCGCTTTCATGGGTGCCATCGTTGCAGATGCACTCTGCTTGGGAAGTCATTACGAATATGATGCTCAAAAAACCATGAGGCCTATGGGAATAAGCCGATTGAACGATTCATGTCCCCGGGTGAAATGATGGGAGGTCCAACTCATGGGATTGGCTGGGGCGAGAGAAACTATCATCCCGGTAAAAAAGCAGGGGGAACCACCGACTACGGTGATTACAATATCGTTGTTTTGGAACACTTGGCAGCCATTGCCAATCCCCCAAGGGCATTCAGTGTTGCGGCGCTGCTTCCTCATTGGATGAATCGTTTGGAAAACGGCTGGGGCTCATGGATATGCACCATGACCAAAGAGTCTTATGCGCAGGTGAAGAATGGCTTCCCGATTGAGCAATTGGGTGGTATGTCCAATGCGATGGCGATTCGTCATGTCGCTGCACATGCCTACTATGAAACCGAAGACGAGTTAGTGGATGTTGCCCGTAAAACGATGTTTACTCATAAGAACAGCGAAGCATTGGGCGGAGGGGAATTTTTTGCTCGTGTGACCCATCGTGTGATAAACGGTGCGACCCCTCAAGATGCGATAGAATCTGTCGCCGTGTTGATGGGCGGATTTTTTGAGACGAAAGTCGCTCAGGCCATTGCAAAATTCATAGAGGCAACCAATCCTGATGCACCGCTGTCCCGTGAGCCTTTTGCGGATGATTTGGCATTGACCTCGATGGCACGGTTATGGGATGTCGGTCGATCGGAACCCATTAAAGTCGGCAAAGCAAGTCCGACGGAGGGGACACTCCCGGGGGCTGTTTACTTCATTCTAAAATATGCCGATCAGGAAGATGGTTTAAAAAAAGCGACCGCGGCCAATGCCATGGTAGGTGGAGATAATGCGTCACGCGGTATCGCGATTGGAATGGTGTTGGGAGCGTATCAAGGGGTCAATGCCATCCCAAAGGAATGGAAGGCAACCTTGGATCAATGGGATTATTGTGATAACCTCCTTAATCAGTTGCCGCTTCTGAAAACACCCCCCCACTCTCCGAACCTCCGTTCCGAAGCTTCCTCCCAAAAACCGCCCCAACCCCAAAAAGCAGTTTCCTAGCAGGCGACTTCGCGCTGGCCGCGTGCGGCGACGTGACGCCGACTGGCACGCCGGCGGATTTCCACGGCAAGGCAAAAAATCGGCCGCCACCACGGAGGGCGCGGATCTTACTAATTTCTATTTTTCAATTTGCGCGCCCTGATGCGCGGCGGGGCCTCGGATGAGGAACTGGCCCACGCCTTATGCCGGGTGTGGCGTATGCGCGGAGATCGCTACTCCGAGATTCGCTCCGAAGCCACGGTGAACCTACCCAAAGTGGAAATGTCACACATCGGCGGGTGAGGCCCCCGCTTGATGACCAAGCCGGCCTCCCTGCCGAAGCCATCTTGCGAGCGGTGCGCTTCATCCGCGATCAGGCTTTGATCGCGAATCGAATGCCCAATGGTCCGTGGTAACGAAGGCCATCTTTCACTTTCAGGAACAACGCAGACACTTCACGCCTTTCTTTGACGCTCGTGTATTGCCTGACGTAGGCGACAGCATTCTTGGTGATCCACAGCCGAAGGTAATCAACAGCCTCATCCAAGCTCGCTCACCCGGTGAAGAACCGCTCCAGAGCCGCGGTGATGGCCGGAGCAATCAGTTTCTCCTAGCAGTGCTTCACCAAGACGTGGCTGCCAATTGGCTCTCCGGCGTCGTTGAAACGGTTAAACGGAATCTTGTCGAATCCGACAAAACCTATCGCTCCAGCATCGAGGCTGGCTTGCGCCAACTCGTTTGAGTCGCAGCTCATGCAGAACACGACCGTGCCGCTGATGTAACCGCCGACCATGCACGCGGGGCGTGCGGTAGAACATCTTGCTGGGACGCTCCATTCACCTTGCCGCCAAACCCATACTGGCTGCGGTGAACTCGCTAGAAAAAACGCAGCTTCAGCCTCCATTCAATTTAGTCACCACTTTTTCAAATAGCTCGTGATGATCTAGCAACGCAACTCGAAGTGCGCGCATATCTTCTGTAGGAAGTTCCGTTCCATTGCGGTCGAATATCTTCCGAGAGAATCCGCTTCGTTTCACGGTCACATGAGCCAAATCATTGCGCTTGGGCATCGTTTCTTGCGCGTAAGAAAGCATCGCCTGCCGTTCATCCTCATGCGTCCCCAATTTCTCTAGGAGCTTGCGAAACAACCTGAGTCGATGTGCGCTGGAGTAGATATTGTGAAACGTAAGGAGATCGGAAAGCTCCGTTGCCCCGTGAATTTTTTCGCAGTCCTTCTCGAATCTCTTGCGGATGTCGGCAAGATGTTCGGCAACGACCTTCAAAGCAGCCCTTCTGCTTTCCGCATCGGCTTGCGCAAAGACGTGAAGGAGTGCCTCGTTCACGGGCGCATCTCCGAAAGTTGCAAAAAGGGCTGGACTACAACTTTTCTTGATGGCAAAGAGGGAGCATGCAATGGCCAATCGTGATTCAGGGACGTGAAGTGGATGAGGAAGAAGTGCAGTGGCTCTC
>Ga0209284_10001530_pt1 | contig 35370 bp, 29 predicted proteins | sample FRY03_FD_187211 | JGI IMG/M metagenome (GOLD analysis project Ga0209284, IMG submission 187211) | Freshwater microbial communities from Lake Fryxell liftoff mats and glacier meltwater in Antarctica - FRY-03 (SPAdes) (version 2) | ecosystem: Environmental > Aquatic > Freshwater > Ice > Glacier... | reverse complement strand
TGCTGGGGTGATGGAACTGGTATACATGTACGATTGAGGTTCGTATGCCTATGGCTTGAGGGTTCGAGTCCCTTCCCCAGCATTTTTTGTTTGATGAAAAATTTGACAAATCATTGTTCCTTGTATATACTATCTATATCTGGTATTTACTTTTTATTTTTATTATCATGACTACTACATTTGCTGATATTCCCACTGACTTATATGAAAAGGAATGATTCCCTGAAGACTATAAAGGTGCACAATGGCATTGATTGAGTGATAATCAGTCACAAAAACTTGTGTGTATTCTTTTAGGTGAAGAATCTAATGAAAATATTTCACCAGAGGTTCTGTCTGATCCTGATAGTGTTGTTGTTCATTGAGATATTGCTGATGTCTTGGGCCAATTACAGCCAGATAAACTTCATGATATAGAATCATGAATATCGTATGTTGTACAGCAAGAAAAAAAATGAGATCTTCTTATCGGTCAACGATCTAAACAAAAATGATCATGATCATGGGAATCAACAATATGACCTTATTGATTCTTGGAAAACTACAACATTATTTCCCAAAAAAACGAAAAAACCCTTCCAGAAGGATACACTCACTACAATCTTTTGTTGCGTGTTCATCCGCGTCATGGTAGTGAAGATGGACTAAAACATGTAGATATATCAGCGGAATTGGTTGAAATACCTTCATTTTCTGCTCCACGCGTAGCTATGCTTATGCCTGGTATGGTATTCAAAAAACAACTTACTCCAGATGAATTTCTTGACTATATCAACAACTACCCCAACCATATACTTATTGGTAAAGCAGCATAACTTGCAATTTCTTATCAAAACACTATTAGAGAGATGTTTATTTTCTGTTTTTTGGGATGAAAAATATTATTTTTTGACTTTTGTTTGTTTGTTTTTTCCCGATTAATTTTTTATACGCACAAGATACTGCGACTGATAATACAGATATGGCTTGATGAGCACAACCAATTAGTCTTCCTCCCAATGGCAATAATATTTGAAGTAGTCCATGGGACCAGCCATCTTCTGATCCATTAGGATTATCCAACACTATTGGTTACTGATATTGTTCATCTATTTCTTCTAATATTCCAAATATTCAAACTTGCTTAGGTTGTGTTCAAAATTGACAAACAGCAAGCCTTACTCTTGGTTGAGTAATTGCCTGTGTTGCAGTTGAACAACTTTGTAGTAATGCTTATTCTAATGCTAGTGATTGGGAGAAATGTAATGATAAATATATTGGGTGTACTGATGATTGATGATCTCCAGATCGTTGTGCCTGCAAAGCAATAGGTGGTATATCTTTAAATACGAATGTGCCTTTTGTAGGGAATTGCATCAGTTTACGTGCAAGTTCCTCAGCAGACACAACACAAGTCACTCCAACAACAGCGTTTCCTCGTTTATTAGCATGATTAACGAAGATTGTGATGACGGTGATATTACTCTTTTGTTTTATGGCGATTGTCGTTGGAGGAGTACTGATATCAATGGGAGGAGCAAGTGAAGAACAAGCAAAAAAAGGAAAAGATTTGATCAAACATGTCGTGATGGCGCTTGCCTTGCTTGGAGCTTCGGGAGTGATCTTGCGTGTTATCAATCCAAGCTTCTTCTCTTAATATATTATTGTATCGGCAGACTTTCCGTTGCAAGTTGTTTGCTAAACGATACAAGATAGATAGAAGTTTTCTTTATTTTTGTGTATATTGTTCTTATGGGATTTGTGGCTAAAGATGGATGATTTTTGATAGAAAAGAAGGTGCTTTTTGGTGCTGCTTCATTAAATTCTGACTATATCAATCTTGGTATACAGGAAGGTGATGCTATGCTCTATGATAAATCTTTGCATATATTGATAGATTATCCTGGAGAATATGATATACAGGATATGTTTATTAAAGCATTTGTTGATAAGACAGGAAAGTTAAACTATATCATATCAGAATGAAACAATAGTTTTGCTATTGTTCAATCTCCTCGCGCATTGGATGAAGAAGAAATAAGCGAAGCAGCTACTATATATTATACGGACGATACCGTAGAAAAGATGCTTGATAAGCTTGAAATAGAAGCGCATAGAGAGAAGTTGATGCAAGAAGTTCCAGCAGCATAGTGGTTATTGTTTATTGCTAGATTCTCGCTTGTCTATAAGTGGCTTGATGACTGATGGATCTCCAATAAGCATAATGCCATCATCTTGTTCTATGGGTAAAATGTGATAAAAAATTTGCTTTTTGTCCAAATATCCGTATAATGGAGTTAATTTGTTTTGAAACTTTATAACATCATCACATACAATAACACTTTCTTTTCATAGAAGTGGTTGTACTTTCATGAGGTATTGGTCATATTGCGCTTTCTGTCCGTCTATAAATACAAAATCATAGAGTCAGGGTATTATTTGAGCGTGAGTGTTCGCAAAATTCCATGGGTATAATGTGAGATTTGGAACTTTTTTTGTATGATAGAGTGCTTGTGTATACACATTGTAGGCTATCTCAAAACTATAGACCTTTCCTCATCGAGATTGTATTGTGTCTGCTATCATACTACCGCTGTATCATACAGCGCTGCCTATTTCTAGGCAATACCTTGGTTTTTTTTCTTGGAGAATAAAACGCAATACAGACTCTGTCTGTGGACTTATAAGAGGTATTTGTCTGATCTGACATCGTTGTCTGTACTCTTGGGTAGATAGCATAGCAAAAAAACAAAACAAAATTTATTTATATTATATTATATATATGACAGACGAAAAAACAACAGGAAACAATGGACTACAGGGCCATGTACGTATAGATTTTTCTAAAAAAGGACATAGTCGTCCAGCGTACCAAAAAAAAGCATGAAGCTCTATTATCGGTGGACAGTGATGAGTGAGTAATTTATCTTCAGAAAATTTCTGGGGACATAAGGATATTGTACAAGAATCTATGCATGATCCTAAAAAATTTATCAAAGCAGGGGAAAAACCAGTAAGAATATGAAGTCTTATGGGTCTTGAACAAGTAGGTCAATGTATTTTCATCGAGTATGAAAACGACATGATTATTGTGGATGCTGGTATGGAATTTGCTGCAGAAGAAGAACTTGGAGCAGATTATATTGTTCCAGATATCAGTTATATCAAGAAGAATAAACACAAATTGAGAGGTATTGTTCTTAGTCATGGTCACTTGGATCATGTAGGAGCATTGAGAGATATGCTGCCAGAATTGGACTTTCCAATGATTTATACAACACCATTAACGCTCGGTATCGTTAAAAAAACTTTTGATGATCCAAAACTTGCTGCGAAAATCAAATACAAGATCGTTGATCCATTTACGGATTTATTGCAACTTGGATGTTTCAGTATCGAGTTTATTCTTGTAAACCACAATATTCCTGAAACATTAGCGCAAGCTATTTACACACCAAAGGGAGTGATCTTCAATACAGCTGATTTTAAAATTGATCATACTCCTGCGATTGATAAGCCAGCAGATTTGGCGAAAATTGCGAGAATTGGTACTGAATGAGTGAAACTTCTTATTGCTGATGCATTGGGAGTTACGAACAAGTGAGTTGTAAAATCAGAAAAACTTATTGGAGATACAATTGATAGTATTATTAAGCAGACGCCAGGAAGGGTAATCGTGGCAACATTTGCGTCCAATATTGGTAGAGTAATCCAGCTTATCAACAGTGCCGTAAAATACAACAGAACGGTCTTTCTTTCAGGAAGGTCTATGGTTAATAATGTTGAGATAGCACAGGAATTGTGATATATTAAACCACCAAAAGGGATGTTACGTAAACTTGATGGTGATGTGAATAATATGCCAGATGAAAGAGTTCTTATTCTTTCAACGGGAGCACAAGGAGAAGAATTTGCTGCATTGACAAGAATGTCGAGAAAAGACCATTCGGATGTAGATCTGAAACCAAGTGATTTAGTGATGTTATCGTCATCTACGATCCCTGGTAATGAAAGACAAATGCATCGTATGATGGATAATCTTACTATGCTTGGAGTTAATCTTATCGCGACGAGTGATATGGATGTTCATGCTTCAGGACATGGTGGAGAAGAAGATCATAAATTGATGCTTGCATTGACGAAGCCACAGTTCTTTATGCCATACTATATCGAAGCAAGAATGAGATATGCATATAGAAAAGTTGCTATGGATATGGGTATTCCGTCTGATAGAATTTTGATGCCTCATGAAAATGGAGCGATTATCGAAATGTATGATGATGTGGTTATGATATCTGATGAAAAATTGAAATTGGATACTATCTTGGTTGATGGAAAAGGAAAATGACATCTTTCGGGTGAATATGTGGTTAAAGCTCGTCATATTATGGCACAAAATGGTATCGTTTCGTTCATTATCAAAGTAGATACGCAGACGAAACAACTTGTTGGAAATATCCAAATTGAATCAAGATGATTTGTATACTCGTCAGAAGTAAAGAATATCCATACGCAGATTGTTGAATTTGTGAGATCTAAATATAACCAAAATGCTAAGAGAAATATGGAAGTAAGAGATAACCTGAGAATTATCAAAGATGACCTTGGTGGATTCATCAATAAGATTATCGGAAGAACTCCGATGATCGTTCCTTCGTTTGTTTATATCAATAGAGATGCAAAAGATGATATACCAGAAGAAGATGCTATTGTTGGGATGACATTGGAAGAACAAGGTGGTGATAGATAATTTTCAATTATGAATGCTAAATGCCTCTACATTTGTAGAGGTTTTTTGTTGCTTTTTCTCTATTCTTTATTATCTTTTGAGTTGTATATTTTATTCTTGATATGTTTTATGTATCGTCACGAAAAGAAGAAGTTAAAAATAGGCTGGATTGTCTTTTTTGTGTTATTGGCTATTGGTCTGTGGCTTTTTGTTCGCGGATTGTTTTGATCCTTCGAAGTAACTCGTGAGGTTATGGTGAAGGCTGGCGATACGTTTGGGGTCTTTTATAGTGGATTGTCTGACCTTCAGATTACTCGCATCAAGCGATACATGAAACAAAATGCTATTGATATGTCTCGCCTAGAAATAGGAAAATATACTTTTAGTGGACAATATAGTCCTGTAAGTTTTGTATCACATATTTTGGATGGATCGGAGAAAGATTTTGCGCGTGTGACAATATTGGAAGGGCGGTCAATTTATGATATTGATGATTATCTTGTTAAGCAATGATGGATACAGAAAGGTGCTTATATTTCCTCGGTGACAGATTTGAGTATTATACAATCAATGCAGGAAATTTATCCTTTCTTACAGGAAGCAGGAAATATTGGTTCGCTCGAAGGATTTTTATATCCAGAGACGTATTTCTTAGATAAAGATGCTGCTATTGTTTCTGCTCTTGTCCGTGTTCAGTTGGATACTTTTGCCACTAAAGTTTGGGATATTCTGGCTCAAGATAAGGAAATATTTTATGATCGTTTTTCTCGTGATTTTCCTGGTGTACAATTGGGCTGGTATGATATAGTCCGTTTAGCATCCGTGATCCAGAAAGAAGAAAGAATTACTATCAATCAACCAACTATTGCTGGACTTTTTTTGCGTCGTTTGCAGATAGGGATGAGGTTGGATGCAGATATAACATTGTGTTATGGATTGAAACAACCATATAGTGTTTGTACGCCTTCGTATATTGCTCGTTATGTATCAGATAAGACTAATGTGTACAATACAAGACAGCAATGAGGGATGCCTCCCACGGCAATATCCAATGTTCCTATGTCGGCAATTCAGGCTGTTTTGGCTTATGTTATCTCTGATTATTTGTATTATTTGCATGATGCGAATGGGCGTATTTATTATGGAAGTACATTAGAAGAACATAATAAAAATAAGCAATTATATCTTAGATAAAGATATAAAAAACTAAAATTGTATCTATATAGAAATATATACTATTTTTCTCTTTGTAGTGCGGTGTTTTAAACTCATTTTCATTTGCTTTTTGTGCTCAACTTGTTATAGCTAAGACAGATATGTTTACCATTGTTTATGGCGTATGCGAAAATCTAGAATATACACGACAATCATAGCGATATGAGGATGATTGATTTTTGCCTTTTTGCTTGTGCAGTTACAGCATAATCCATCATTTCTTTTAGGTGATGTCTTACGTTTAAATCTTCCTGAAAACTTTGTTGGTGTTTATTATGATGTACAAGAAAGTGCTTTGCTTGTTTGAGCTGAGTGAGTGTTGGTAGGAGATCAGGTTTCACTATCGATTTCTTATAATCCAGATCGTGTTTCTGTTGATATGTCTACATTTGTTAGTTCTCATAAGATTGTTTCACTAGATGATGATGGGTCTCTTGTCTCTGTTGTTTTGCGTGTTATTGATCCTACTGTAGAATTGTTATCTGTATGATTTGTGAGTGATGAAGAATATCATATTGTCTTGAGTGAAGCATGAGTCTTTCGTGATGGTAGTATTGAACCATTAGCGATACAACGTTTATAATACAAACCGCTTATGAAAAAATTAATGTGATTATTCATCTCCTGTCTTATAGTTAGTGTCGGCTACGTGTATGCGTCTGTCATTCCAAGTGGTTTTGCTGTAGAAGTAAATCCAAACACATTTGATGTTAATCAGGCAGTTGATGTAACGATTAGGGCTATTAATGCTAATGGAGACACTATCGTGGATTATGATGGATATGTATTTGCTGATGTTATTTCTGATACACAAGGGGTGTCTTTGCAATATGATGATTTTGCTGTTCCTGGAGAGGGAATGGTTGAATTTGAAATTGGAGATTTATGAGTAAAGACATTGTCTAAATCTTTGATTATAAGGAAAAATGGAAATTATGTTTTTAAAGTCCATGATTTGTATGATGATACGATTGTTGGACAAAGGAGTGTTGTTGTTTGAACACAACAACAAAATCCTTCTGCTACCATTACGATTACAACACCATCGTCATGATGAATAGAGACCGCTAGCGCTATTACTGTTCTTGCTGATGCTGGAAGTTTATTTAATTCTCCTTATCAATTATTGTTGAATGGTTTGCCTTCAGTGACATGAACTACTAATGCACAGTGATCTATCAATGCTATTGTTACTGGATTACAAGAAGGATCAAACTCTCTTCAAATAAAAATATTTGATATGAATGGGATTGTCTTGGGACAATCTCCGGTTATTACTTTCACTTATGAGTCGATCGCTGATGAATTTTTCTATGGACTCCAGATTCTTCCTTCAACACAAGCAAAGCAGGGGGATAAGCTTGTCTTCAATCTCTCTACTAGTGATGCCGTTTCTACTGCGGAGCTCATCATAGGTACAGGAAGAAGATATCCTATGGATAGAGATACTGCAGGAAAATACCTTAAGCAAGTGCTGATAGAAGATAAATGAATAGTCCCTGTCTCTGTTAGTCTGAATGCAGGAGGAAATATGAAACTATATCAAAATATTGCTTCGTTAACGATACAGGAAAGTATAGCAATATGATTAACAAAATTTTATACACAATCAGTGGATAAGAGTGTTTTAATGATGATGTGGCAAGTTATCGGTCAGGCTCCATCATTTATTGTTAAATATGGTACCAATAAAGATGCTCTTAATCAAGAAATGAAAGTGAATACTAATGAGATAGAGATCAAGAATATTGTTCCGACAAATGTCTATTATTTTCAAATTATCCCTGCAGATACTGATGGTAATGTTATTGGGACTCCATCTGAAATAAAAGAAATAGATCCTAGTTTGTTACAAGCACAAATCAGTTGTATTGTTGATGGTATACAGTTGCGCAATGAGGAGATAGAAGACAAATATTATTTCATTTGGGAGGCAGTAGAGAACGCGGAAAAATATTTTATTTATAGATCTGACAGTCCTACGACTATTTTGTCAGAAATGAGAAAAGTTAATGAGACAACATCAACAAGGTTTGAATATCCGTTTAATAAAGATGCACTACAAGAAGAGTATGCATACTATGCTGTTGTTGCTGTTTGTTTAGATGGAAAAGAAATACAGATAGATCAGATCAAAGAGGTTCAAGTATGACCATATGACACAATATTGCTTGCTTTGATCTCTTCAATATTGTTCTATAGTGTTTGGGCTTTATATCGTCGTAGTATTTAGTATTTGGTTGTGTTTGTATGAAAAAATATCCTAAAAAATATTATGCTTCTTCTCAGTCTTCATCAGCATTCTCTGGTGAAAGGTCTGTTTTGTGGAATTGTTTTTTATCATCAAATACCTTGTCGACAGCAGACATTACTGAGACTATTCATCAACAAGTCTATCTTCAATACGCTGCATACAATAGTTTTGTCCATGGTTTTCTTATTTGATACGATACACTTTCATCTATTTGTTCTTGAAAGGATTTCTCATTTTCATCTCTTTGTGCATCATTCTCAGTTACTCAAACGCAATTGCAGTCTTTGTGATTGTTAGATAAGAACGCTATTTGTCTGTCGTTGTGTGATGTTAAATATCGTTTTGGGGTAAAAAAGATGCTTACTTATTTGCATGAGTCAGAATATCTTGTACAACAAAAAGTTAGTTATTTTTGGGATTTTGTTTCAGGACTAAGTGTTTGTGATCATGATGTACAAATGGTCCCTCGTCCTTGTACAATGCATCGTATTAGATGTTTTATTGATAGCAAAAAAGAATCAATACTTGTCCATATTTCTCAGCCTTATTTGTTGTTTGCAGCTGTAGCTATTGCTGTAAATCCTAATGACAGAAGATATAGAAAAATGGTAGGGAAAAAGATTATTATTCCTCTTATTAATAGAATTATTCCCGTTGTCGCTGATGAATCTATTAATGCAGACATACACAATGGTATCAAACTGATAACACCTTGTCACGATAGAGATAGTTTATTGATTGCACAAAGACATCATCTTCCGATTGATGTTTTTGCGATGGATGCATATGGAATATTTACTCATCATGCTGCGGTGTATCAATGAAAACCATATATAGATTTTTCTGATAATATTGTTCAGTATTTGCAGGATATCCATAATTATGATGGTGCAGATATTCAAGTGATTGATGTTCCTTTCTGTTCTAAAACAAATCGTTATCTTTGATATTTTCTTGCCGATGGCTGGGTTGTTGTTCCTGATCTATGTACACAGAAAATGATTGACTTTATTTCGTCAGATCAATTTACTGCATGATCCTCTGAGAAGCTTGAGCTTATCTCGGTGATTGAACATCTCAATCCCATTACAATAAGCTCATCACATGGAATATTGGGTATTGGTTATACGTGAGTTATGCGTGATACTTTTTCGTCTATTGATGCGTACTATAGGGAAAAGAAATTATCAGAAGATGTTGTTGCTTCTATGATTATCTATGATATGATTTATGATAGAATAGTCCCGTCGTCATTTGTTATTGAACAATGTATTGACTCGTTATTTGCTCCATGAACAACGAAAGGTAAGTTATTGTGGCAAGATTATTGTGATTTTCTCACGATTGCTTATAAAGATAATAAAAAATATACAAAACAGATAGTTATGCTCACTGAACTCTTTGAACGTATGATGGTAGGGGATGCTAGCGCTATACATACATTTGCTGATATGCTTGATAATTCACCTGCTTTTGAACAAGAAAAAAGCCACTATATGCTATCATGAGGTCTTACTATTCATTTTCATGCATCTATGTGTGATGTTTTTCTTGATGCTACACATGCTTTGTATATCCGTACTATGCAGTATTGGGATGGATCAAAATATTATTTGTCTACAATGGATTATCGTGATATAGAAAAATTTGTTTTATTGTTTATGTTGCATGAATCTATTAATATGTCACAGCCTAGTGTATCTCTTGCTTGTGTATGATCTAAAACAACTACGCAATGATCTTTTGTTAAGCAATGTATAGATCCGCTTAAAATCTATTCACTAGACACTATGAGACTATCATTAATTACTCATAATATTTCAGATATCTGATCGCAGGAGCTTATTATTCAGAAGATATGGAATGTTTGTAGATATGTATATATGCATGTTATTGCTTCATGAATGGTTTCTGATGTCTCATGAGAAGATGTCTTAGCATGTATACAAGATGATCAAAATCAATTAACACCTTTTGATCAATGGATACTCTACAGATTTATGGAAATATCTGCAAAATTGGCTGAACCAAATGATATTATGTTTCCTTTAGAACAGAGATTGTGATTGCTTCATAGCTGTATCATTGATGATTTTGCTATTAAGTATATCGAAGCGAGTAAACAAAGGAAATGACCACTTTCTCATTGGGTTATGTTGTTATGTGTTGGTATGATTTGTGATATGGTTGATCCTATTATGCCATTACTTGTGTGATGAGTTCGTCAGCTTTTTGGTCACAATATCCCGCTCCACATCAATCCAACAACCATACGTATGCCATCAAAAAACTATAAGATTCATCTTCTTATGATGATTGTTGGATGATTGAAAAAACTTAAAGCAACTTTACTTATTAAGAACCATGAACAAGTAGATATTTGTATCCAATGATCTACTGATATCGCCTGATTTATTCAAGAACACCATAGTTTGTTTGACGCAGTGGTTGGTGTACATACCTTATCATTTCTTTCTAGTGATCAGGATATCGATGCTTCATATTTACAAGAATGTGTTGTAGATATAGCTTTATGACTTAAACTTCATACACCAGAACCTTCTGATATTGATAGATTATCTATTATGCATAAAGAAAAATCAGAATACTTACAACATCTTAGAGCTTTGATTTCTACATGATCGTATCCAGATAAAGAGTTGAAATTAGAAAAACTCAAAGAGGAACTACAAGATCTTGAGTATCAATTATTGAAAGCAAAACAATCATAATAGCAACAAAAGAAAAAACTCCCAGAGGGAGTTTTTGTTTATGTCATTTTGTTTGTTACGATTATTCACTTGCTATAAGTGTTTCAAGTTCTTGTACAAATTTTTCTAATGGGAACGCTCATGGAATGGCAACAAATCTTCCTGTTTGTGTATCAATGATAACATTACCAGGAGTTCATCTTATACCAAATAGTGATTGTCCTTCATTCATTTGTGCTTGTACTTTGCTTGTGTATTTTCCACTATCAAGACATGTAGTGAATCCTCCTATATTTATACCAAGTTTCCCAGCTTCTGCTATAACAGAATCTTTATTTATACTTCATAGACTGAATATACCTGAGATAAGATCGTAGTATGCTTGTGTATCTTCTAACTCGACAGCACATTCCAATGCCTCTGCAGCCATTTGTGCGTTTGCATGAATAGCGAGAGGGAAATGTCTAAATGCATAGTTTATTTGGTCAGGATATTGTGCTACTAGAGCTTGGATAGTTCCAGCTTGAAAATGTCTTTTACAGAAAGGACATTCAAGATCAGAATACTCTAGAAGTGTATATCTTGTTCCTTTTTTTCATTCTATGTGTGCTTCAGCAACGATTTTTGCTACAGCGTCTTTTACTGACTGATTTGCAGTTGGAGTCGTTGGTATAGGTGCTGTATCAGTAGGAGCTTGGGCAGTAGGTTTATTTCCAGCCATCTGCTCAAGTAACGTAGGAATACTATCTGCTTGTTGTTTTTTATATGTATCTGATTCATAGAAATCCATGATTGCTGCAAAATTGTCTGCTCATCCAGCTCTCAATTTTTCTAACTTCATTGCTCCATCTTCTTTTGTAAATTCAGCTAATCATACTACTAGATTGAGTATAAGAAGGACTATGATAATAGTGCTTGTAGATAATACGATTCCTGTATTTTTCTTAATCATTCGATTAGAATATTAAAAATAAATATATTATTCAGGTACGACTTCGATGTTTTCTGGCATCATAGGTTGTTCTGCTCCCATACCTTGTAGAGCATCAAGTGTTTGTTTGATTTGGAATGATTGTTGTTGTTTGAATGTATCTAAGTTGTAGATTTGTTGGATCATTTCATAATTTTCTACTCCACCAACTCTTTGTACTTCCATATCAGTCAAAGCTTGTTTAACTGTGTAATTGCTTAATAAGAACAAAAGGAGAACAGTATTCGCGACAAGTAATAAGATAGTTCGTGTGCTCATAGATCCATAACAACTAGTTGTACATACAGCGTTTGCTTTTGTTGTTTTCATACTTGCTGCTGTGCTAGCTTGTACAAGAGAAACTTTAGCTGGAGCTTTTTTAGCTACTGCCGTCGCAGTATTGCGAGGTGAAGTTTTTTTTGTTGTCTTTTTTACTGGCATGGTTTTATATCAATAATAAAAATAAAATTGCACCTTGAAACTAGTTATCTTTGTACATAAAGCAAGCGAAATCTTTTGTATTACGCTGATTTGACTTGACAATTTTTTGTATTGGGAATTATTGTATCGCTATATTTTTTGTTTTGATTCATATCATATATATAAGCCTCGGGTAATGAAGAATATATAATTTACCATACTATCTTCAAATACATGGAGAAACAAACCCATTACCAATAGAATGAAAAATCCTATCATAAGTGGTTTTGAATTGTTATTTTTATTATATATTTTTGTATTATGTAAGAGAATTATCAGTGTTAATAATAGTAGTATAGCTCATACTGTTCCTGTATCTATGGCTATTTGTATATAATAGTTTTCTGGTAGTATCGTTCCTTCGTGATGTATTGCTGGTCATGAACTTCCTAGTCAATATCACAAGGGTTTGTCTATAATATATTGTATACTCGATAGTTTTTGTATGATATGCTCCTGTGTGGATGATCATTTTAATATACTTAGTCAGAGAATACTCGTAATTGTTGTTATAAGAACTGCTCATAATATTTTTTTGTGTTGCTTAAATCGAGTAGCATATATAAGTATGATTCCTAATATCGTTCATATCCAAGCAGTTCTCGACAATGTGAGAATAATACTTATCACTGTTATACTCACTGCAATTCCCCATAGCAGTTTTTTGTTTTTTGTTATCTGTTGTTGGAAGGTATATATCAAAAGAGGAAAAAATGCAGCGAGAAAATATCCATAATTATTGGGTCATGCAAATAGTCCTTGTAGCCTGGGTTCTCATCCTGGTCATGTACGGTAATATATTGGTGGTTCTTGTCCAAAAACAAAATCTCCTATTGCTCCATATCCAATATTAAAAAAGAAATCTGGTCGTATATATTTTGCCATTTGTCGTAAGAGTCCTGCTATGATTGTTGTAATGAGTACTTTTGGAAGGATTGTTGTTATTTTTTCTTTTTGTTCTTTACTTAATGTTCGTCAGACAAATAATGCAGAGAGTAGGATCCATAAAAACATATATCCATATTTTATACCGATGAATATATTGTATCGTTGTGTTCATTGTCGTAGTGATAGTCCGATTGCACTTATAATTGTTATGCTACTTATGAGCAGAGGATATTTTCGTTGACGGACAAATGGAAGAATGTCTTTATATTTCCATAGTGCTGTTACACTAACAATAGCTACCCATCATAGATCTCTAAGGAGTGACAAACTTGTTATATTTTCATATCATCGGATGTGTAGCGTAACTATGCTTATGATATGATAGAGGATGATGATACCATAAAATACTATGAGACTATATATCATATAATTATAATGTATAAATAGTATTTGATATCTATATTGGTTTGTTCCAAAATTACTAGTATAAAAAAAGAGCCAATAGGCTCTTTGTATGGTGTTATTTTTTTCGAATTTTCATGTTGTTGAGGAATACTACATAACTCTCTTTATGTTCTTCTAGGTTTGGAGATATCTCTTGGAGTGTTCATTTCCATCCTGCGGCAATACCTTCTGTATCAAAGGAATTTTTTGCTTTTTCCCAAGGGTTTTTTCGTCCACTATTTGTTGTAATAGAATCTTTTTTGAACTCAATGTCTCATCCAGGTATAGATAGATTAAATGGATTGTCTAGTGTTGATTGATTTTTAAATAATGATTTCATTCTGTTGGTTAGATTGACTGCTTTTATCATTTCATAGTTACTTGCTAGGATGATTTTGCTTCATTTCTCATTGGATATGGCTTTGGTTTTATATTCGATTTCTGTCTGTTCTCCATATGTTTGAATATAGATTTTACCATTTTTCTCTATTATATCAAATATTTCTGTATATTGATTTTTTTGTTTCAATTCTTCGTGTACTCTCGTTGCGTAGTAATATAAGTTGTTTTTCCCTGTTTGATCCAATGTTGTGAATCAATCTATTTTTGTTTTGAGTGTTGGGTTTGATTCTGGTGGAGTATCTCTTTCAAATGCTCACAATCTTTCGAGTGTTTGTAATTCTGGACTTCCTGTTCTTATATAGTTTTGTATCAGCGTTGTTAGTTCTGGATTTCGATGGTCATACTGTTTGTCTCCCATGAACTCTGTTATAGCTCCAAATTTTAGCAAAGCATCTACTGCCTTTTCATTGAATGGAGTTGCTGCTTCTTGTGGATTATTCATCTTATCTCGAGTGATACCCATTGTTGTCATTGCTAGATCAAATAGTTTTGGGTTACTATTTCCTTTTATGTTTTCTAGTACTTTTTTTCTTTGAGATTTGTTATCAAGGTTTCAACTATCAATACTTTTTGCAAAAATATCATAATCAAGTTGCATCCTTCCGCTCCCATCTTTTTTTATGAAGTTTTTTATTTGTCAGTAATTCATCCCGGCAAATAAGATATTTACATTATTGAATCCATATGCAGTTTTTGCTTCTGGCGCAGCATCAATACTTCCTCCAGGAATAGTATTAGGATCTGATGAAAACATGTTTCCTATATCTTTACCTAGTGATTTGAAATTGATTATATTTCAGCTACTTATATATGCCCCACCAAATAGCGTTGCTCATGCGGCAAGTCGTGCTCGATCACCGGTTTCAGCCTTTCCTGTTATTCCTTTATATGCTCCCTTGATTGTTTTCAATGCAAGGAGTCCTGCACCAATAAGAAAGGCAACTCATGCAAGATTTTTGAATCTTTCTTTGCTTTGTGGTTCTATATTTGCATTGTCTATAAGATCGGTCAGTGGTCATGGAGTGAGTTTATCCAACAATCCACCAGAACTTCTTCTATGTGTGATATATTCTGGGCTTGTATATATCTCCTTGGTGGTTGAACTATTTGATCAATCGCTCGATTCTTTTGTATTGGGTTTTGTAGCGACTAGCATAAAACTATCTAGATATTTTGCTATTTGTGGATGTGCTCATTTTATATCATTAAAAGCATCTTCATATCCTACTGCTGGTAGAAACGGTTCTTGAGTAATTCCTGTATCTAGAGAAATTTTCAGATATTCATATAAATCATCTTCATGTTGACCTTGTACTTTCCTTAGGTCTGTTTCGAGAGATATATTATTGATAAGCAATCTTTCCATAACCATCTTACTATATACTTTGCGTACTTTTTCTGCGTCTTGGGATCCGTTGATAGGAAGTTTTATATCAAGATCAGGTAATACTTGATCTGATGATACGACAATACTATTGATGATTTGTCCTATATGACTTTGTTGTAATGTGTGATTTCTTAATTCTGTTGCGATTCTTTCTGTTTTGTCCTTCCATGTTGGTTCATCTAATAGGCCTTTTTTGTATTCGGCTTCTAGATTTTTAAGACTTATCTCTAATCTCTGAACATTATCCAATCATTCTTCTATACTAAAGTCTAGCAATGTAAACATTTCTTTCTCAAGGACACTAGAGTTTAGTCTTCTTTTGCTTTGATCTTTTACTTCATCTGCACGATGTTTGTATTGTTTGGTCACGTGGTCTACTTCATCTTTTTGATTTTTGAAGAATTCTTTGATTGTCGTCTCAGTGAATGCAAATCATGTAACTCTATCTTTGAGTTCACCTAGTTCATCTTGCGATGATGTTACAGCTGAAGTGCTTTCTATACCTTCTATAATTTGTAATCTTACGTTTACTTTATGGTTTGATATCTCTTGTGTTGTGTAATCGCTTGTAAACTCTTCCATCTGATCTTGCCCGACAACATAACATACGAACACTTCTTGTCAATCGTTGTTTGTTGTTTGAATCGCATATGTATTGGTATTGCGTGTAGTCTCACTATTTCCAGTTTGTGGTCTTACGACAAAATCTGTTGTATATTGTATACTCTTAGTGGTTACGTCATTTTTAGTGTTTTTCAAAAGCTCCCTAAATTTTTCATAGGTTGTTGCTTCTGGAAGATCTTTATTGTTTCTTGGGATGTCTATCCTACTTCAGATCTGGATATCTGTTCCATTTGTCATCATGTATGCGGATATATAAATGTATTGTTATTATACACAAAAGCCCTTTTCTTGTCAAAAAAAAGCATATGTTTTGTTGTATATTGAGTATATTTGATTGACAAATTTTATTTTATGTTCTTGGTATAGAAAAACTGTTTGAGGTGGTCTTGGTTTTTGTTGGTATCAGTTCTCCATATGGATCACTTCTCCATAATAATATAGCTATCCGTATGGTCTCCTATATCTTCCAGAAAGTGTGTTGTGTAGATAATTGTTTTAGATTGATTTTTTTTCTTTTGTATGATCTGATGGACGGCATGTCTGCTTTCTGGGTCGAGATGTTGTGTGGGCTCATCTCGTATATATATACTTGGATTGTGACACAGGCTGTTTAGTATGTTTGCTTTTTGTTTGTTTCATTGTGATAATTTGTAGATAGGGACATTTTTGTATTTGCTTATATCTAGCATTTGTATTTCTTCATCTATATTGTATTTTGTATTTGTTATCTTTTGCGTCATGGTTCGTCGTTCCTGTGGAGTAAGTTTTTCATAACCTGATATTGTATCAGGGCAATATCCGATATGATCTGTCGTTAGACTTATATGTCATTTGGTTATTTGAATTTGTCCAATGATTGTTTTTATTAGTGATGTTTTCCCCGTACCATTATTTCCAATAATTGCCGTACATGATCATGGAAGAAAATTATGCGATATGCTTTGGAGTATCGGTTTTCCTTCATAGATGAGTGATATATTTTGTATCTTTAGCATAGTCTTTTTTATAGGAATGATGAGAGTTATTTTGCGTATAGGTACTTATTGATGTCTAACTGAATGAGTTGTTTACGTTCAGGAAGTTCTTTGTCTGTATATGCAGGAATATATAACAGAGATAGTTCTGTTAAAAACTGTGTAAGGTTATCTTTATCTAATGGAATATTATCATGATACAGAGATGACAATTTCTTCAGATATCCTATGAGTTGATCTATGTTTTGTATAGATCATGATGGGAGAATGTTATCGTATAAAGGTCATATTTTGTATTCTTGTACTTGTTGTCTACAAAATGGAACAAAGATACCTACGATTACTTTGCTGTTAATATTTTTTCTGAGATAGGTTATATTACTTTGAGGATGTTTTACTTTAAAAAATGTATTGTAAAGGAGTGGAATGATCTTTTCATGTTTAGTATTTTTTAATAGAAAGGACAAAAACGCAGCTAAGCTCCCATTAATATCTTTATCTTTCTTAATATCTTGTTGAGCTTGTTTTGCTTTTTTCCCTTGTTCTTGTACGCGTTTTATCGCTTCTTCTGATACTTTGTTGGCATCTTGTCTTATCTCTGCAGAATCCAATCATTCAACACCAAAGTTTGGGCTAGAAGGCATACGGGCAAGTTATTGTTAAAGTACAAAATCTGTTGTTATTTATCTGTTTGTTTTGTCTAATGTACGATTTTTGGCTTGCATTTCAATGTCATTTATGTATAGGTTGTCTTATGTGTTGAAACAGGGTGAGGTGGATGAGCGGCCGAAGTCAACTCACTGCTAACGAGTCGTACGAGTAATCGTACCGCGGGTTCGAATCCCGCCCTCACCGAATTTTGTACAATTTTTTTTGGCTCTGTAGCTCAGTCGGTTAGAGCGCGTCTCTCATAAGGACGAGGTCGGTGGTTCGAATCTACCCAGAGCCAATTTGTACAATGATGAAGCATATACATAGCATTGTTGATATTGACTTGCAAAAGTTAGTCAAAAATATATACTAGTTGTTATATTGTTTTATTTGTGTTTAATTGTTTGATTAATGGCTAAAAAGTCAAAGGGAACAAGAATTATTGTCGCTATGGTTTGTAGCGAAACAGGAGCTACTAATTATCATGTGATGATAAATAAGGCAAATACTCCTAAATTACAATTGATGAAATATTGTCCAAAATTGAGAAAACGTACATTGCACGTTTCTAAAGAAAAATTGAAATAGTTTTTTATCACATAGGAGTTTCTTTTGAAATCCCTATTCCGCTAAGGCGGGATAAAGACGACGATGACCGGCATTGGCGGATCTAGCGTCTTGTTTTATATTCTAGTTTGTTTCATTAGATGTTGACTATCAGATTATCAAGACAAGGAAGAACAAAAAAACCATTTTTTAGAGTTGTTCTTACTGAACACACAAAGCCAGTTAAGGCTTGATTTAAAGAAGTTCTTGGATGGTTCAATCCTTTGACTCATACATTGGAAGTAGATACTGATGCTGTTGTTTCTTGGATTGCTCAAGGAGCACAACTTTCAGAAAGAGTTGCAAAACTTCTCTACAATCAAACAAAGAATGAAATTTTCAAAAAATTCATCGTAGTTAGAGAAAGAACGAGAAAATCAAAGACTGAAGAAGTTGCAGCATAATTGCATATATTTACATTATTAGCATGATCATCATATGACATCAACCTTCTTATGAATGGAAAATATGTTGCTAACTGTGTTGGCGCTTATTATTCTATTGATATGTGGGGGGTGTGTATATGCGTTTGTTCATGCTATTTTTTTGTTTATTTTTTCTCATGGAGAAGAAGATAAGAAAAAATCAGCATGGAATGGGATAAGGTATATGATTATTGGTGTTATCTTAACAATATTCTTACTTACGATTTTTCCTGTTGTATTTAGACAGCTTAAAGTTAGTGGTTATGAAGTGTATACTGCTAAAAACGTCTTTGAGAGAGCAGGGGAGATTGTTAATCAGCTGTTTAAATTTGGTCAAGTAGTCAGAGATACTAATACTACTCCATCAAATCAAGGTCCAACTGACTATGGTAATTTTTCTTTGTAATAGTATTTTTTGTTTACTTTCTCTATGCAGGTGATGATAGTTTCTCTTACTCAGATAGATGGATCTATGTGTAGCATAGATTTTTCTGATTTATTACAGAAGAAACTTTATACTATTGTCTATTTCTATCCAAAAGATAATACTTCTGGATGTACGCTTGAAGCACAAGAATTCACTGGCCTTATGTCTGATTTTGATACTCATAGAGTACAGATTGTTGGTGTTAGTAAAGATGCTCACATATCTCATTGTTCGTTTATAGAAAAATATTGATTGTGAATTCCGTTGATATCTGATCCTGAATGGCTATTACATAAGCAGTTTGGTGCTGTTGGAGAGAAATCTATGTATGGAAAAAAATACACAGGAACAATCAGATCTACATTTATTCTTGATAGTTCTTGAAAGATTATCCATCAGTGGCTGAATGTATCAGCAAAATGACATGCTCAAATTATTTTGGATTACGTTATTGCGTATCTCTTATAAACTTTATTCTCCTATCGTATACACATGGCTATGCAGGTTGATCAAAAATGGAAAAAATATGTTTTATTGCTTCTTCATAAGATAGGAAGATATACAAAACAACAAAAATTATTTGTTTTGTACCTCTTTGTTCTTGTTTTCTTTATGATTATTCTTCCTGTTGTTAAGATTAGTCCTGTGGATCCTGCTGTGCCTTCTCGTTTAATATTTCTTATATCAGGGGCATTTGGTAAGACGGCATTTATGTTGTTCATATCTTTATTGGCTCTTATTGGTTGGAATATGAGTTTTAGATTTAAAAATTTTGTTACTGCATACTTTGGATTTAAAGAAAATGAATCATTGTTTAATTTTGGTCTTTTGTGGTTAATCACTACATTATATATTAGTATTGGGGATACTATAGCTATCTTTACTGAAACAACATCAGTTCAAGTAACTCGTTTTGGTTACAATACGGTATTGTTACTTCTTCTTGTTTGACTTATACTTACCTTAGTCTCTCTTATCAAAAAAGCGAAATCTATGAGTAAAAATACTATTGTTAATATTGTTGAAACACCAGAACAAAGAGTATCTAAAGCACAAAATACAGTGAAAGGATTGTTTGGAGATAAGGCATAATAGATATATCTAACTATAACAAAAAAGAGCTAATTAGCTCTTTTTTGTTACTATTCATTAATTAAATAAGGGTTTGCATATCTATAGAGAGTGGTCTGTGTTTGATCTCGGAGGGTTGCTCTTACTTTATCTCCTATAATTAGATCGCTTGCGAAGTCTGCAAATTGACATGGACACTGATTACAGGTGGTTGGGATAATAGGTGGTATTTGGATACATGTTGTTGGATCGGTACAATCTCCCGTTGGTGGAAGAGGATTGACGGGGATTTGTGGTGGTGTTGGAATAGGATCGATAATACAAACATTGTTCCCATTATAATCTCAACACTTGAGTCCATTTTGGCATCGATCTTGGAGGTCCATACAATCAGCAGCATTACATGATTCTAATGGATCACAGATGCCGTTGTCGTTAGGCGTACGGTCTCATCAAAAATCTTCACATGTCTCATGACAGAGGTTATCGCTACATAATCTTGTATATAATGGACATCTTGGAATATCTATCTGCTCTTCTTGTGGAGGAGTGAGTCCAGGATAGACAATATGGCTTGGACATGCTAATTCTGCTCATATGACTGGACATCCAGTTATGGTTCAAAATCCTCACGGTATTGTTGGACAGGCATCTTGTGTATCACTTATCCCATCGCCATCACTATCTTTAACGGTATCTAGCAAGTTACTTTGTTCTTTATTGCTTTGTATTATATTAGCAAGTGCTTCTTCACATATATCTCCTATTCCACTACGATCACGGTCTGGTTGGTCGCTATTTATGGTAAATGGACAATTATCCAATAAGCATACTCATTGTAGTTGTTCCTGAAGAAGTTCGTGATTGAGATTCTCTGCATTGATACTACAATTTTCATTATCAAACAATACTAATCCTATGAGATTTTTTACTCAATCGCCGTCGATATCATCATCACATATATCTGGGATAGTATCGTCATCCATATCACAGTATCTATTTGCTCTTCATGAACGCATGATCTCTACACATAGATCTTCTTGCTCTATAACTATAGTCGCCTGTGATTCTAAAAATAGGCATTGGTTGATGTATTGTGTATTACTTGGAAAATAGACTCAGGAATTATCGTAACGATGTGATAATTTTGTATTATTACCTTGGTATGTCTGGCTTACTTTTGGAGTATATCTTTGGATGAATGTATTTGACTGTATATTGTCTCATATTGGAGTATTGATATATTGTAGTGTTTGTCCTGGTACGGTTATCAGGTTGTTGGGTGCAAAATTTTTGGAAAATGATTGTCCATAGATAGGATCAATAATGTATATAGTTATGTAATTGCGTGTTTGTGTGTTGTCTTGAAATGTTATGGTTTGTGATATAACTCTTGGTCACATCGTTGTATATATATGAGTAATGGCTGTATTGTTATTGGTGATTTGTTTCCCATCTCCAAAGTCTCGTTGTATTGACTTAGTAGCAGCACTTGCGCTGATTTGTGTCTGGAAACCTGCTATTGTGTTTGCTTTCAGGCGTAGTCCATTTTGACTGATGATTTGTGATCATTGGTTTCCTCCTACATGGACAGTGGTGCGTGTTATTGCTAGTAAGATATTTCCTTTGAATGCCCTTGCTGTGACTGTATATATGCCAGCTTTCGTATATTGTCTTGTAATCGACTGTCCTGGCTGCCTATTGACACGAATATTATCTCAAAAATCTCGTTGGATATATTCTATGTCTCCTATTGTATTTGCTGAAAATGTTATATCATCATTGGTATTTGTATTGTTTCTATTTGCTTGGATTTGGATTCCTCTATATTCTGTATTGGACTGTCATACGATGATAGTTGTTTTTGCTATGGCGTTGTTTTTGGTTCATTGTGCATATGCATGGACAACATATAATCATGGATTCGTATAGGTATATGTTATTTTTTGTCCTAATTTTGTGGATCAATCTCCCATGTCTCGCTGGATATCTCCGATTACAGTCCCCTTAGTTACTGCATCTATATCTACTGTTAATGGAGCTTGAGATGATAATGTTTGTATTGCTATATACATACCAAGCGAATCTTGTCATCCTATACATGCATCTCATTGTCCATTGTCATTACTATCTGTTTGGTCAGTGTTTGGTGTAAAGAGGCAATTATCCTGGTTTTGTGGTAATAGTCTGACGTTGATACGTCATGTTTCATCTACTATTCATCTGGGATTTTTGATTCCATCTCCATCAATATCTTCATCACAGACATTTCCAATACCATTTTGTGCAGTATCTTTTTGGCTTGGATTGTATTCGTATGGACAATTGTCTTCGGCATTTATTATACTATCACAGTCATAGTCATTATCAAAGGAACATTGGATATTGGTATAGAGTTTGTAGAATATATCTAGTGCAGTTTGTCCGTCGACATTTGCATATATATCGATATTTTTTGCTCGTTGTACATCTATAATATCTTGGTTGTATAATATATTTAGTTCTGATACTGGCCAATATGCTTGTGCAATTTGTCCAAATGTTCTCATTTCACATGCATCGAGATTGAACATACAATATTTTATATATGTTTTGAATGCTGCGGGGTTGCTTATCGAACAGGATCCTTGTGAACAATTATCTACAGCTTCTTGGATATTTTGTCTATCTGTATCATCCAAGTATCTATCAGGATAACTATTGGCAGCTAATCATTGCATCCAGGTTTGTATTGTTGATCGGTCTGCACGGTATTCTTGGTAGATATATTTTGCAAGTACATTGATAATAACTTGGACAAACTCTGCGTAATTGGTATTTCTGGTTCCACAAAACAATCCTGCACAGATAGGACTTGTTTCTTGAGGGTATCATCTCATATAGTTATTGTCTCAAACATAAGCAACGCAATAATAATAGTTGTTTCATTGAAATGATCATCATTGGAATGGAATATCACCAAAATCTTTTCCTGGTTGTCCTATAAAATCTGACCAAAATGGGTTGGTGTATCTTTCCATCATCCAGTTGGGTGACTGTATACAATCTTGACATTCAACTGCATTGAGGAGTCTGGCTAGTTCATACCTAGATATACTTTGTCTTTGGGAAAATTCTTCAACATTGATCCCCATAGTTTGAATTTCTGTAGAAAAATTATCAAAAGACTGTCCAAAACAACTGGAAAAAGACAGTAGGAGAAAACCGAAAAGTGTTGCTATTTTTTTTATCATGCCATATAATGTATGAGGCAAATGTATCTGCTTATTCTCTCTATATCTTTTTGTATAAATACATCAAGGACAAACAACATCATTTCACTTTGCAAGTTGTTGTGAAATGGATATAAGAAGGCTTAGTTTGTATTTTATTGATCGTTTTTGGGTATGGAGAAACAGTCACAAAAAAATATGTATGATTTTTTGCAGCATGATCCTGCAACATTGCCAGCTGATCAACCTGCATTTTTGGAGCATCTGTTAGCAAAGATGGATTTTCATATTGCCAAGGATGGGAAGATATTATTATTAACGTTAACAAAAAGATCGTCTGAAGAAATTACGAATTTTCTTGTTTCGAAGTGATATAAGGCGTTCTATTTGCATAGTGAAATAGCAACGATCGATCGTTGGGAGATTATCAAAAAATTGAAAAATGGAACGATAGATATTATTGTGGGTATCAATTTACTCAGAGAGGGGATTGATCTTCCTGAAGTGACATTCATTGGTTTGTTGGATGCTGATAAAGAGGGGTTTTTGCGTTCAACAACATCACTTGTCCAGATTATTGGACGTGCTGCGAGAAATCCCAATAGTGAGGTGGTTTTGTATGCCGATTATTTTACCGAATCAATCGTTAAAGCTCTCTGGGAAACGTATCGTCGTCGTCATACACAGGATGATTTTAATAAGAAGCATGGAATTACTCCAAGACAAGCTATAAGCAATGTGAAAGATCTTGAATCAGTAAAAACTGATGAAAATTTGGATCAGGATTTTGGCAGATTGACGAGAGGGAAAGTGAAAAGATTGAAGAGACTAACTAAGGTGGAGAAAAATATGATAGCACAAGATCTCAAAAGACAGCTGGATACGGCTATCGCAGATTGGCGTTTTGAAGAAGCTGCAGTTATTAGAGATCAATTGAAAGAGTTGGATGAGAGTTAGATGTTTTCTTCTTGATATCGTTCGTCAATATAGTTATCTAATCATTGTGTATAATATGATTCGCGATAATATTTTTTTATGATGAGTTTACATTCTTTTTGTGTGTATCGTTCTGCGAATACTGATATAAATATTTTGGGTTTATTTTCAAATATTTCGATAAATTTTTCTATATTCTTTTTTATGCGTATGCCTATTTCACTTCGATCGATGTTATATTTTTTTTTATATCTCATCGTATACTATTGAGAAATGGACTTAATACTATTGCAGTCACTTCTCCACTACGTCGAGGAGTATTTTCTTTGTTTTCCTCTCAGACTTCCTCTTGTTCTTCATTGAAATCTTGATCAAAATAGTTTTTTTCTAATCGAAGATCTTCATCAAACATACCATTTGTTATATAATCTTCTTCAAAAAATATATCATTGATCTCTCTCAGTGTTTGTCCATTTATTATCCCAAGAATTGGTGTTTTGTTATTTTCTTCACTTATTAAATATCGTCGGGTGTATGTTAAAATATTATATTTTATAATATCTAGCTGCAATTCTCGTTGCTGTTTTTCTTCCAGATTTTTTTCTATTAGGAATTTGTGTTCGATTTCAAAAAATGTTTGCATAATTTCTATGTAATCTCATTCTTGTCTTGTCAGTGTTTTTGTGAGCGCTGTTTTTATGCTAGTTTCCCAATTTTCCTTTTCATCTACATATTGTAGAATCATATCAAATTTCCCACGAGCGTGAGCGATATCCATTTTGATTAGATAATTACGACTTATTGTATCTAATATTTCAATCATATAGTATATTGAAGTTAAACTTTTGCTATATTATGTATTATCTTTCATTTTTCAATCTTTTGTTGACTTTTTTATGTTTTTTGTTATAATATTATTGTTATTTTTTTGTATCGTGTAAACTTGATGATTGAACAATATTTGAAATTTCCAATTCCTCCTGTAGGTCAGGATATCCTTTTCTCAGATGGAGTTGCGTTGGATAAAAAGAATCGCTTCTCTTTGCCTAATAGAGTTGCTGCAGCGTTGGCTATTTCTGGTTCAACTTTGTTTGATCTTATTAATTTTTCTGATAAAGATATCCCATATATTCAATATATTCCTCAGATGTTACGTGCTAATTCTCACCGTTTATTTTTAGAAAATACTCAACAGGAATGATTTTCTGATGCATATAAGCAAAATTGATTTACTGCACGAGAAGAATATACTGCGCGTGCTGAAACCGTTCGTTTAGATGCGACAAAAAGACTTATAGTTCCTGTTACTAAAATAAACTCACTTTGACTTCAATCAGCTAACCAAATACATATGCTTTTTTCATATCCATCGATTAAAATATATCGTGTGGAAGATTATTCACGTTTGTTGGCTTCTTATGCAAATTCAAAAAAATAAATCGCTCCGTGATTATAATAGCTTTCACTTTGATGTGGAGGCAAGATATTTTGTTACTATTGAAACTACTGCAGATATGCAGGATCTTATTCAAGAACCTATTTTTTGTGATAACAAAAGACTTATTGTTGGATGAGGGAGTAATATGTTGTTGACGGAAGATCGTTTTGATGGATTGGTGATACATAATAGTATTATGGGAAGAGAAATACTTTACGAAGATGCCAGTTCTGTTGTGCTGCGTGTAGGTGCTGGTGAGGTATGGCATGACTTTGTGCTATGGACGGTGTCACAGTGATGGGGTGGGATAGAAAATCTTGCCCTTATTCCTGGCTCGGTGGGTGCTGCTCCGATGCAAAATATTGGTGCATATGGCGTTGAAGCAAAAGATGTTATAGAATTTGTCGAGTATGTTGAGCTGTCTGATGGATCTACGCATATTTTGGATAACGGATCGTGTGCGTTTGGTTATCGTGATAGTGTTTTTAAGCGTGAATTAAAAGACAAGGCGTTTATTAGTAGTGTTGTGTTTAGGTTATACAAAACAAAGCAAACTACTACTTGGATTGCCGCGTCGTCTATGACTCCTCGCAATGACGAATTGCAAGATGAAAACTATTCTTTAAAGCTTGAGTATAAAGATATACAACAGGAAATTATTTCCAGAAACCTTGATATAAACGATATTTCTGTCCAAGATGTGGCAGATATAATTACCAAAATAAGAAGTCGTAAATTGCCAGACTGGACACAGATAGGAACAGCAGGAAGTTTCTTTAAGAACCCTATTGTGCTTATTGAAGAATTTACCCGTCTAAAAATGATGGATGCTTGACTGGTTGGCTATGATGTTGTTGGAGGGATAAAACTTTCTGCTGGACAGTTGATAGAATTGGCTGGATTGAAAGGAATAGAAAAATGATCGGTATGAACATATAAAAATCATGCGTTAGTCTTGGTTCATCACGGATGAGGAAAGGGGAGTGATATTGTCGATTTGGCGAAAGATATTCAAGATGTGGTGTATGCGAAATTTGGCGTCTGGCTGGAACCGGAGGTAAATTATGTATAAATTTTCTTATTATAGCAATTTAGTCTTCAAATTTTGGGAGGTAGTCGGTGATGTATCTTTGCGCACATTCATCGATGATTTTCATCGCTTCTTGTGCGTCAAAAAATCCTAGTGGTTTGCATGTGTCTGGTTTTTTGAGGTGTTTGTAGAACTCAAAATAATGTTCTACGGTGTTTGCCCAGTGTTCTCATAGATCTTTGTATGAGTTTATATGATTCATGCGCTTATCATCTGCTAGGACGGTAATTATTTTATCGTCAATTTCTCATCCATCTTCAAATTTCATAACTCAAATCACACGTAACTCTGCTAGAGATCATGGGATGAGTGGTTCAGTAATATTTGCGATAATAACATCAAGCATATCATTATCGTGATCTCGTGTTTGTGGAATGAGTCCATAACCACCAGGATATGCTAATGATGAGTATCCTACGCGATCCAGCTTTAGATGACCTGTTTCGACGATAAATTCGTACTTATTGATAGAGTTTGCGTTTACCTCTATGAGTCCATTGATTATCTTTTTTTCTTTGTCGACGTAGGGAGGAAGTGCGTGTTGGAGGTTGAGCATATATTTTGATGGTTTGTGATCGATGTTTGCCATAAAAGTTGTTATTACATATAAAATTGCGTCTGTACTATAGCAAAATAGTCTGAAAATTGCAAGGGAGAGTGGATAATTGTTTTTTTATCGCATTCAGCAACTTTGTCTCGACAAGTCGGGATAGTTATACCGCAGCGCTATGAAAACCAGCCAGAGGCGGACAAGTTTCATTTTTAAAGATATGCGGTATTCAGCTAAAGACAGGACAAGCGAGCGAATACAGTTTATATAAGGCTATATGTATTTTATATTTAGAATTTTGTTTAATAAATTCATTGCTGTTTAGTATATAACTCTAGCATTCCAATTGTTTGTAAAGGACATGATAGAAAAAAGAATGACAAAATTACTATTAGCATACTATTTATCCTTCTGTTTTCTAATAGAAATACGCTATTTTTGGCTTATCTCTTTATGAAATGGGTTTTTTTAGTGTTTCCTTAATTGATTTTTTTAATATGAACATCGCTTATTCTATTGTTTGGAAGATCCGATGGTGCATTGAAAAGTAAGTCTTCTCCTCTTCATGTTTTTGGAAAAGCCATTACATCACGTATAGATTTTTCATCTTGCAGTATCATCATTAATCTATCTAATCATAGTGCTATTCCTCCATGTGGGGGTGTTCCATAACAAAAAGTTTTTAGCATATGTCATATGCTGTCATATATTTCTTGTGTTGAGTATCACATCACTCTATATGTTGACTCTAGTATTTTCGGAAGGTGTGCTCTTATTGATCATCATCAAATTTCATTGCCATTTAATACTATATCATATTGTTGTGCTATAATTTTATCTATATCATTTTTATTTATTAGTTTATCGATATCTTCTACTTTTGGCATTGAAAATGGGTTGTGCGTGAATGTTCGTCTTCATTCTACTGTCTTTTCGAACATTGGGAAGTCTACAATCCAACAGAATGAGAGATCATTTTTATCATATAGATTTAGCATCTCTCCTAATTTTCTTCTTACCGCATCTAGTGCTTTATTTGCAATGTTTTCTCTATCAGAAGCAAAAAATATTATATCTCATGGTTTTGCTTCCATAGCATTCACAATATTTGTCGCGACATTCTCTCAAAGATATTTTATAATTGGAGATTGTAAATCATTATCATTGATTATGATGTATGCTAGTCATCATAGTCAATGAGACTGTGCTATTTTTGTTAATGATTCTATGTCAGATTTAGATATTCTTTTGTCTATCTTTATTGCTTTTACTATTCATCATTCTTCTATTTTTTCTTTAAATACTTTAAAATCAGATTTTTTTACTATATCTGTTATCTCCTTCATTTTTAATCAAAATCTTATATCAGGTTTGTCTGATCCATATAAATCCATTGCTTCTTTGTATGTTATTTCTTGTATTTCTGGTGTTAGTAAGTTTTTATTGGGATATATTTTTTTTACTATTGATAATAAAAGATCTGATATAATTTTTCTTATTTCTTCTTCATTGGTAAATGATAATTCCATATCTATTTGAGTAAACTCAGCTTGTCTATCTCATCTCTCATCTTCATCACGAAAACACTTTGCTATTTGGTAATATCTATGAATCCCTGATGCCATTAACATCTGCTTAAATTGTTGTGGTGCTTGAGGTAATACATAAAATTTTCCTTTATGTTGTCTACTTGGAACTATAAATTCTCTTGATCACTCGTCACTTCATTTTGATAAGATGGGAGTTTCTATTTCAGTGAATGATCTTTCATTTAATATACTTCTTGTTTCTTGTGTTACTAAATGTCTTTTTCTTATGTTGTCAGCCATTTTATCATTTCTTAAATCAAGAAATCTATAAGTAAGTCTCGTGTTTTCAGCAACTTTTTGTGCCTCTTTTATGTCAAAGGGAAGTTGTACTGCGTAGGAGAGTAAGACTATGTTTGCCGCATCAATTTCTATGGTTCCTGACATTATGGATTGGTTATATGTGCTTTCATCCCTTTGCTGGATTAATCCTTTTACTAATACAACAGATTCTTTGTTTAACTTACTAATCCAATCTAAATCCTTAATGTTTTCACGAATTATTTTTACTTGAAAAATATTATTGTTGTGACGTAGATCAATAAATATTAAATCTCAGTGATCACGTATGGATTCTATTCGTCATGCTATTGATAATTCCTCCCCTATATTATTTTCATTTATTTCTTCAATATTATGTGACTGATATCTTCTTAATATTTCTATTCTTTCGTGGTTTGTTATTTCCATTATATCTTCTATATCTTCGTATCATTCTGAAATGTTGTTATTTCAGGTGTCTCCTTTTTTATCTTTCGTTTTCTTTTCTTTATTTCATGAAATTCATAGTTTGTTTTCTATAATATTTTTTAATAATCATCAGTCACATAATTTAGGCATTTCCTTCATTGCAATTGCTACGAGCATTCATATATTCGTTTCTCCTTTTTCTACATTATTTATTATTTCAGGATTATTCATAATTATTGTGTCAACTATTTCTTCTATTTGATTCTTTGTCATACTTTTTTCATTAACATATTCTTCTATTTCAAAAATATCTCCGACCGCTATTTTGTTAATGCATTCTTTTATAAGTTTTGTGTGTATGGGATTGGTATTATTTAGTTTTATTAATTTTATGATTTTTGTTGTTTGAATCTCATCTATTTCTTCTATATTTGATAGATAATTTAAGATGAATTTTCATACTAAGTATATATTTTGAATTTCTTTATGTATATTAAAAAATAGATTGACTTTTTTTACATCAGCAGAAAAGAATCTAGCTTCTTTCATGTTTAATTTTCATTCAATCATTTGTAACTCACATTGAAATGGTAGTTGACTAACATCAACTTGGATTTTGTTTTTTAGTTTGCTTATATCTATTGCTGGGATGTCTGGTTCGTTAATATATCTATAGTCATTTGCATTCTCTTTTTTTCTCATTATTCTTATTTCTTTCTTATCCTCATCCCATAATGCGGTGACTTGCTCTTGTTTTACTTTATTATGTTTTATATAATATTGTATCTGTTGTTCTATTTCAGATATAACAGCATTTTTTGCAAATTTAAAAGAATTTAAATTTTTTATTTCAGTTCTAGGATTTAAATCATTAGATCATTTTTTTCTTAATGATATGCTAATATCTGATCTAAAATGCCCTTTTTCCATGTCTGCATTTGATATATCAAGAAATCTCACAATTTTTTGCAAATATTCCATGTATATAATTGCATCATCTATATCATGAATAGCTGGTTTAGTGACTATCTCTATTAATGGTCTTCCTGCTCTATTAAAGTCCACTAAAGAATAATCTTTTTTATGAATTAATTTTCATGCATCTTCTTCTAGATGTATTTGTTCTAATGGAACCTCAAAGACTGATCAATTTTCTCTGAGACATTTAATAATTCATCATTTTATGATGGGATTTTCTAATTGAGTTAGTTGGAATCATTTTGGTAAATCCGGATATTGATAATGTTTTCTGTCTCGGGTTATTATATTTGATATGTCTGCTTGGATTGCTTTTCCTAATATAACAGTTTTTTCTATTGCATGAGGATTGGGTACAGGAAGGGTTCCCATTTGTCCAGTAGTTACTGCATCTATGTGATTATTTGGTATTTCAGTATCTTGATTGTTTGCTCAAGAAAACATTTTAGATGCTGTATTGAGTTCTATATGAGTTTCCAATCACATTACCGGCTCTAGGTTATGCTCGTTTAACATAGACTGTATTCTATCTAACATGTGTATAGTTTATATAAAATTACTTTTTCAGATCTTTTATTAACAACTCTATATTGTAAGCATATCTAATTGCTTCATAATCTTCTGCATAGGCAGTTGATAATTGCAAAGCACTAAATCACTTTATTGGTAGCGCAATTGTTGGTATTTTAGATAAGCTAAATCATACAGTAAATACATCTGACATATACATTTTTATTGGATCATTTAAACTCTCTCAAATTTTTGGTGGCATATGTGCTGTCACTGGTGATATTATCATATCAACTTTATTAAAATCATTGTTTGTTTGTTCAATAAGTTTCTGTCTTGCTACGCGTGCTTTTGTGTAATACTTTTCAGCATAACCTTGTGATAGCACTTGGTTTCATAGGACAATTCTTCTTTTTGTTTCTTCACTGAATCATTCACCTCTGCTTTTTAGGTATAAATCTTTTATGTTTTTGGCTTCTTTAGAACTTAATCCGTATCTTGTTCAATCTATGCGAGATAAATTTGATGCCGATTCGGCCATTGCAATTATATAATATGTGGCAACTAGTAATTCATGATCGAATGACTCCAACTCGATGATTTTTGCTCATTTACTCTGGCACTCATTTATTACATTTTGTATGTTATCAAAGATTTCTTTATCTAAAATATTTGGATTCATGAAACTTTTATAATATCAGATTCTTTTTCCTTTCCAATTTATACTTTCTAAATGATCTACATAAGATTTTGTTTTTTCTCTACTTGTGGCATCCTTAGGATCTTTTCATGCAATTACATCCATAACTATAGCTATGTCTTTAACACTATTTGCTATAGGTCATACCGTATCTAAAGATGATGCATAAGCAATTACTCAATGTCTAGATACTGTTCCATAACTTGGTTTAAATCAGACAACTTGATTGTAACTTGCAGGTTGTCTTATTGATCATCCAGTATCTTCTCCTATTGAAAAAACAGTATTCTTTATCGCAACATTCACTGCACTTCCTCAACTTGATCATCAAGACACCAAGCTATTATCAAAGGCATTTTTAACGAATCAATAGTGAGAATTTTCGTTTGTACTTCCATGCCCAAAAGAGTCGCAATTTTCTTTTGCAAGCAATATAGCTCAACTATCTAATAATTTTTGTACGACAGTTGCTGTATATGGAGCAATGTAATTGCTAAGTATTTTAGATCAAGCTGAGGTTATAGTTCATTCTACTAGAAATACATCTTTTACTCAAAATCAAATACCTTCTAAAACATTTAACAATTTATTTTGCCTTATTTTTTCGTCAATTAGTCTTGCGATGTTTTTTCATGAATTTATTGGTAGAATAGTTGAATTTTTTATATTGTTTTCAATTTGAACTAGTTTTTGAGTAATAAATTCTTCGCAAGACATTTCTTTGCGGAGTAATAAATCTTGTGTCTGTTGGATTTCTGAGCTCATTGTGATTTTTTTAGATAAATTAGGATATGATTCTAGGTATTTTTAGGTATTCTCATTCCATATTAGAGAACAACTCTTTTATTTTCTTTTTTGTTTCTCATATTTTTCATGTTTCCACTTGATCTTTTCTCTCCATATTTTCAAAGAGAATAGGGCTATTTATTTGTTTTGTGTATTTATTTACATCTTCATTAGTTATATTTTTGTCTATTATATCAAAAAAATCCAATATTTTATTTTGGCTTTCTGCTCATTCTATGAGAGATAGTTCTTCAATCGAAAAGTTATTTGTCATAATTACATATATAAATTAAATAGCATTTAATTCGCCGGCGATATTCTCAATTAATATCTTTTTACGACCTTCGTAGGTGGTTCTATTTCATATTGCAAAGGACATTTTTGCTGCTACAGTTTCTTGTGTCATATTTCTTGTTGGAACACATAATCATTTATCAATTAAATTTTTTCCTCAAATGTATTGACAATTTGATTCTCAAATAATACATTGTGTAGATAATGCAAACAAAATCCCCTTTTGATATCAATCATTGATGAAATTTTCTAAACATTTTTGATTAGGTAGATTTCAATCTCCATATCCTTCTATCACAATACCCTCATATTGTTGTTTTATGTGAGATTTTATGATCTCACTTATTTTACAAAATGGCTGTGCTTTTACAATAGCAAAATTTTCACTTAGCCCAAATTCATTTTTCATTCAAAGGTCTTTGTTTGTAAGATTCTCTTTTATTATTTCATCCAATTTGTTTTTAGTTTTATCGTTTATAATTAACACTTTGTTTTCTGTCTTATTTGTATACTGTTCTTTTCATTTTGTTAATAAAAAATTTCCTATTTCGGGATAAAAAGGAGATTCGAATGCATTATATCTATTGTTAGCTATTTTTTTTGTCTTATTGGCTTGTAATAACTTATTTCAGAAACAGATAAATGTTCCTAGGAGCTCCTCTTGTGCAGCCAATATTGCACAATAGATATTGTTGAAAGCATCAGTTTCTTTCTTACTCATACTTTCCATAGATCCTGTTAATATTATTGATGATTCTGTGTATCTATTTAGAAGGCTAATAGCACTTCCAGAATATGCCATTGTATCGGTTCCATGTAGTATGATGTATGATTTATATAATCCTTTGCTATCTAGATCTTTTATTTTTTCATTAATGATTCTTATGTGATTGATCGTCAAATCTGATGAATCAATATTAATTGTCTCATGAATTTCCATATTTTTGTCTAGTATTGTCTTTTTTAGTTTATTAATGTTTTTTTCTGTTTCCGATCCAGTATTTGTTGATCATTTTTCTGATGTTTTTGAAAATATAGTTCCTCATGTTGTGATTATTGCTATTTTATCTTTCATAATTAATTTTAATTATGAAAAATTTATCTCTTTATAATTATTTTATTCTCTATGTCAACTGTTTTTTGTTCAAAGTTATTTCGAAAAGTCTTCTAAAATTTGACACAGAGAATTTTTTTTGTTATAATTATAATGTCAATATAAAATATTTATTTTTATTCTGTGTAATTGAGTTGTGTTCCTTTGTCGGTTTGCTCCGCTTAATGACAGAAGGTAGAATTTATTTATTACCTATACCTATGATAAATAGTCATGAAGTGCCATCATTCAAAAAATTGTGATTTGATGGGGCTAAATACATTAGAATACAGACACAAGCTATTGAAGATAGACTTGCACAGTTTTCTGGAAGGATGTATTTGGAGATAGGAGGAAAGTTTCTTTCGGATCCTCATGCAGCAAGAGTATTACCCTGATTTGATCATACAAGTAAAAAAGAAATATTTTCTGCGTTTTCTGAAGTTGCAGAAGTTTTGTTTTGTGTTAATGCTCAAGATATTGCTAGTAGTAGACAGCTTGCTAATCAAGATGAAGATTATGTAACGACCGTGTTGTCTATGATACAGGCTATTGAACAACAAACAGGTATGAAACCACACGTTGTGATGAATAATATGGATCCATATAGTACTCCAGAAGCTGTTTTAGATTTTCAAAGAAGTTTACAGAAACAACACTATAGAGTATGGGAAAGATATTTGATTGATGGGTATCCTGAAGAGGTTGATTTTATCTTGAGTGAAGATGGTTTTGGGCAAGATGATCATATTCCATTAACCAAAGAATTGATATTGGTTACGGGTGCTGCGTCCAATAGTGGAAAATTGTCTACATGTCTTGGACAGATCTATCAAGATGAGTTGATCGGTATAGAGTCTGGATATGCAAAATATGAGACATTCCCTGTATGGAACTTGCCATTGGATCATCCAGTTAATCTTGCTTATGAAGCCGCTACTGCTGATATCGGTGATTACAATGTTCTTGATAATTATCATGACGAAGCATATGGTATAGAGTCAGTAAATTACAATAGAGATGTGGATGCATTTGAATTGCTGTCGCAATTAGCAGAGCAATTTGTTTGATCCGGTAATGCTATAAAAAAATATAAGTCACCTACTGATATGGGTATCAATACCGTTAGTTCAGCCATCACTGATGATGCAGTTATCTGTTTGGCTGCTTTGGAAGAAATACAAAGAAGGAAGGAGTGGTATAGTCAGATGTGATCTTTGTATAAAGATGCGGTGATGATATGTGAAAAATTGGTATATTATGCACAAGA
>Ga0209284_10001529_pt1 | contig 35428 bp, 15 predicted proteins | sample FRY03_FD_187211 | JGI IMG/M metagenome (GOLD analysis project Ga0209284, IMG submission 187211) | Freshwater microbial communities from Lake Fryxell liftoff mats and glacier meltwater in Antarctica - FRY-03 (SPAdes) (version 2) | ecosystem: Environmental > Aquatic > Freshwater > Ice > Glacier... | reverse complement strand
GCCTGCTCTTGCGCGCAACCGAATGGGCGAGTTTGGCTTCCTGCACGAGACTCTTGTCCAGTGCCTCGGACACCCATTCTTCTGGCGTCGGGCGAAGACTGATTCTCCCTTTTTCTGCCAAGATAAGGAACGTGAGTTAAATAAAGCCGGGAACTTCCCAAAAAGAGGGACGTGCAACATAGTTCCATTTTGGGAGAAAGTCATCAAAGTGAATCGGGTTATTTTCTTTGAAGGCATCAGTGACTTTGCGTTTGGTTTCAAAGACCTGGTCAAGAGTGGAAGCAAAGACGGATAAGCCAGTTTTGGTAGTGGCGTTAGCCATGAAACTGCGTGCGATTTCGAAGGTTTTGAAAATGACGCTTTGGGAAGCTCGGGTAACGTGAGGGAAAAGGCGATGTTCAATGGGATTGTACTTGGAGGTATAGGGTGGATAATGAGCAATACGAATCGCGATACCAAGTTCATCGGCTAACGCTTGTAAATCTTGCTTGAAAATGTAGTAGCGAGCATTGTTGCTACCGCCGCAATCACAGAGGAGCAAGATTTCCGTGGCATCAGGATAGTCAAAGATGCCGTAGGTCAGCCACCAAAGGCGAATACAGGCAACGGCAAATTCAGAAGTGTCGTTGCTCGTTCCGATGGTGAGATATCCGATATTGTGCGTCATATCATAGAGTCCATGAGGAACGGCCTTGCCGTCAGCCGACGAACGAAAATCATGATCGTTGACATGGACTTGCTCCTGGGTATAGAGCCTACCTTCTCGGTAGAAATTACCAATCAACTCTTTTTTTTGACGTCCATGCTCATAGCTGGATTGCCATTTGCACGAGCATATTCAACCAGATTTTCTATGTTTTTGAACTGCTCATGTCGATTTTATACCTCTTTTCCCGCTTCATTCTTAAACGCTTTACGACGACGAAAATCATGCCTATCCAAAAGTTGCTCCACTATATTGCAGCATAACGTCTTCTGTCTTTTTCGGACAAGGATTGATACAGATTCTTCATCTGTTCTTCAATTTCTTCTCCGTATGGCTCTAATTTTTTCATAGGCTCAAGCATACACTCTTTTCGTCATCTACTACAATATTTGTACAACTCTAACTTCCGGGTCCATAAGTGTCAACTTAAGCAAATTGCTGGCTGAGAAGGGCAGTTTTGGGTATAGCAACGGCCAAGCCCATTTTAGCCACGATGTCAACGAGTTTCTGGAAAAGGCGTTCAACCGCCTGTAGGGAAGGCTGCAAAAACAGATGGAAATGGGTCAACATGAAGCCACGAATCAGTTTGTGAGAACGCTCAAAGCTGAACTCGTGAATAGAACGACCTGTTTTTTGGGCTGCCAAAGCAATCACGATGCGGATCAACAGATAAAGAATAAGCGCCGAGTAGATTTCAAGCATAATGCCATTCTTAGTCTGGGAAATGATGTTCTCCAAATTGAGCACGTTCTTGATGAGGTTGAAGAAAATCTCAACTTGCCAACGTTGAGCATACAATTCGTAGATAAATTGAGGAGTGAAGCGGACCTCAAAGATGTTGGTCACATAAAAGCGCCACTTCTCTTCATGAAAGAGACCGACCAGACGAATATCGTCGTCCTTGAGACAAGGTTTCTTAGCTTTGGACAATTGTACCGTCAGGTCAATTTCGCCGATAGTCACGTGTGCGGCCAGAAAAGCGTCGATTTCAGACAGACGGCGGCCCACCAAATGTTGAAGTTCGCTGCCAACGACCTTGATGATAAGTGGGTCACAATTGCCTTTCAGTCGCATGACAAAAAAGCTGTCCGCATCAATGATTTGCTTCATCAAGCGGAAAGACCAATAGCCCAAGTCGATCAGATAGAGACAATTGGCCGCCTTGGTGACGAAGGCGAAGCGGCTGTCATGTTTTTTACCTTCGGTTACTTGCAGTTTAGTGACGGTGGCCATCTTTAGGGAGTATTTGATGTTCAGCTTGAGGCTGGATTGTCCTTTATGTACACTTTTGAATACATCTTCCAGCCTCTTGTTGAGGGAAATCACACTGCCATCCACCGCAAAAGCGTCCGTAAATTGTCCCAAAAACTTCATCTCTTTGACATCCAGTACCTGCTTGTATCGGTCGAGCAAATGGTTGTATACACCCCGAAACAAGTACCAACTGACCTTTTGCAGTCGGTTGCTTACCGCAGTTTTCGATAGGCTGGTCACTTCTGTTTCGGGAGATAGTAGGTCAATGGCTCCCAAGAAGAAGCCGATCAACTGGAGCAGCGATCCCCGGCGTGACGGTTCGCCCGCAGAAAAGACCATGAGCCAAAAGAAGCAGCGCACAAAGAGCTTGCGTTTTCGTTCATCTCGGACATGGTGTTTGACAAATAGCGCCTCCAACTCGTCGTCGGACAAAATCTCCTGGAAGGCGATTTGGTCTTTCTTGAGCGTTTCTTGTATGGTTGGTTCTTGGGCTGTCATTTCCTCTCCTTTGCTTCTGCTTGGAATCAGCGCGTAGGAGAGAAATGATAGCCCAATTCGGTTGAATTACCCCATATCCTGCCTTGCTACTCGTTGTAACGGCTTAAGTTGACACCTATGCTTCCGGGTCTTATTTGATCTTCATTCCTTAGACAAAAAGAGACACCCGGCCATCATTACAAGACCCCAAACAGAAGACCGCCCACAATACTGTAGGCGGTCTTCTGTTTGGGGTCTATTTTGCCAGGCCACAGTAAAAACGCCGTGCTGCCTGTCCTGTGCGGTTCAGCGGCATCCGCGTCTGCCCGCTGCCGCTTGGATCAATTCCCCTCGCCCCACAGAGGGCGAGGTAGCCTCACCCGCTTTGGCTGCCACCCTTACCTCCTCACTGGAGGATAACGACTCCAACCAGAGCAATGCCTACGCAGAGATGAGCTAGAAAGGGGAGGGCGACCCAACCCATTCCTCCTTCCAGGAAAGCTGTGCCTCCCACTCTGCCCACCCTGCCAGTTTGTCAAATTACCCGTCAACCCCTTTGCCACTTGATGGAATACTTGTGGACATCAACCAGCGCTTCTCCATTCGCTTACCGCCCCTTGATGCTCACTAATTCTTTCTCTTTCCGTGTCTCACTTTTATTGACACATTCCGGCCTAAACTGTGACGGCTATCCATGCACTAAGTATAGTTTGCTAAACTTTCTAATGTCTGATATAAACTTAGGTAACATATACTCGAGGCAGGCAAAGCCCAGCCTCAATATCCGCCGCATGAGTGTTCACATTACTCCCTCACATCGCACCCACTGCACTATCGGCGCTCTATTTTGCGCGGATTTGGACGTACTATGGGATTAGACAAACAGTAAGATAAACAGTTCGTCAGTTGCGGTAGACTTCTGGCAGAGGATAATTGGATCCCTGCACGAAATATATCTCTCTTTGTTCGCAATTGCGAATATTCTGGTCGTTTTTGCTTGCGAATTCATACTCTGGCACGACTACTCTACCCATTATCCAAAAAGTGTGCCCTCATATGCCTGCGAAGTGCATAAAACCCGATGCATTTGGAAGTACATTCCACCTGTAGCCAATTGTTGGGCTACGTGGTCCATCCTATTTAGATACGACTCAATTATGTGAGGTCATGTTATGTACACAAGAAGGATCATCATAGTACTCGCTTTCTTGTTTCCGACGATCTTAACATTGGTCGGGATGCGAAGCGATACTCTCAATGCGCAAATGGACGATGATTGTCGAGGCGTCGATTTAGTTGTACTTCTTGATCAATCACGTAGTATGGAGAACAACGATCCAGAGGAACTTCGCATCGATGCGGCGCAGCTTATTGTCAATAGCTTGGGTAACAACATTCTATACGACTGTATTAACGAGGTGCATCGTCTTGCTGTTATTGGTTTTGGCGATCAACCGAACGGGGCCATTGATACTGAACTGTTTTTGGAAGATGTTAGGATTTCTCCTACCTTAAAGCAGTTCAGCGAATGGCAAGAGGAACGGAAAAAATATAAAGATATGATGCCCAAGCCTGGTGGTTTTTTGGGTGGCACCGACTTTCTCAGTGCATTTAAAAAAGCAAAAAGCGTTCTGGATCAGTGGACACTAGCGCCAATTGGCAATGAGAGCCGTTTGCGCGGCATCGTAATGATTGCAGACGGGGGCCCCTGTGTTATCGACAGGGGTTGTTTTGCCGGTGGACCAGGTATGAATTGGCGTGGCTATTTAGATGAAATACGAAATTATCTGGATCCAAATGGAACCAATCTCCCATTTCGTGGGGTAAACAACCCCGACAGTGTTAAGATTTGGTTTGTTGGCTTTAATGACACTATAACTTCAAATGGTTACGACTACCTAAGTGCAAATGGACCTTACGGAACAGCTTTGAGAGATTTCTGGCAACAAGTTGCCGACCAGCATGGTGGGAGTTTCGTCGTTCTGGACTCTACAGAAAATGAAACACGCAATCGGGATATTAATAAGCAAGTTGCCTTGATTGTCGATGATATTACAGGTTCCGAGCTTATTCCTACGATATGTAAGGAACCGTTCTTTATCGATCCATATCTTGATCGGACAATCGTTCGAATCCTCAAGATCGGTAGTGATCCTGGGGTTGAACTGGATAGCGTTAAGGTAGCCCTTGTATATCAAGGCCCTAAAACTGCTTCTGAATTTGTGGATGGAAATTCTGATGGCAATGCGGGACAAGTGGTTGACTATATATCAGATGGTCCCAATGAACATTATGTGATTGAACGCCCAGCGGCAGGTACATGGAAAATCAGGGTTGAAAATGCAGACGAATGTCGTGACCTGGATGTACGCTATCAAGTATTCCCTTTAGTTGGCGAGTTGGAACTTCCGGAACCCAGTTTCGCCCAATACGACGAGCCACCGTACTACGACGCGGCTATTCCACAGTTCCTGAAATTGAAGGTCTTTGCTGGAGCTTCAAAATCTATCGTTATGTCTGATCCTGATTTTCCCCTGTCTGTGATTGGCACAATCTCGCAACCAGATGGTAGTGCGCAAACACTAAGGTTCCGTCAGAATGATGCCGGTGAATGGCAAAGTGAAGACCCTCTCGAATTACCATTCGCTGGTACATATACATGGCAAGTCGAAGCCGAATCGCCCAATGGGTCCAAAAAGGATACGATTCGTCATTTCACCAGATATGGCACGTTTAAGGTTCGCTCTGTGCGGCGATTCTCTGTTGAGTTAGTTGAGCCAGGGGATAACGAAGCAATCCCTCTGAATCAATTCGCTCAGAACCGCCTGGTTCTTGAACCTATCCGCGTTCTGGTAAGAATCTACGATGCTGTCAACGATGAGATACTGTCTGCTGAGCAGATTGCTCAAAGTGAAGGCAGTGGCCTCTTGACTGCTCAGATCGTCACTGTGGCTGGAACATCGGAATCAGTCCCTATGGCCTATGATCCGGGCGCGCAGGGATGGATCGTTACGTTGACACCAGGCAAACAAGGCGTACCGATTAGCACTGAGGTACATCAGGTTGTAGTACAACTGAACGATGATGCCTACAACCATGAGTCCTACCGACCAGCAGCAACCAATGGGCGGCAGGCTACGGCAAAAATTACACGTTCTATGGTATTGGCAGGTGGAGTTATAGCCCCGACACCGATCACGCGGGTGGCCCAAGAAGAGGCTGAACCGTATTACGATAGTGAGTCCCCTATCTTTTTTGCCTATCGGTTGACTGGATATGATTTGACCGATGGTCGGTTACGCGATGGCCTGCCGCCGGATCGACTCGATGTAAAAGCGGAAATATCCCTTGGCAGTTCAGTGGTGCAGTCGCTTGGTTTGGCATACAATTTTGCGCGAGGGGTATGGCTGGCGGACAAACCGTTGCTGGTCAAGGACGATGGTCAATATAGCTGGAAAGTAACGGTGTCAGTGATTAGTGACGAAGATAAGGTCATTGTTTCGCCCTTTTCTGACAATGGCACTTTCACAGTAACAAAAGTAGGGCGATTTCATGTGGAGGTCCGTAAACCAGTAGATGGCAAAGTGTATCCGCTTAATCGGATCGCCAATGGTCAACCTCAGGATATTGAGTTGCCAGTGAACGTGGTAATTGTGGATGACGAAACCGGTGCTAACTTAACGGACGTACACCTGAGGGCGGGTGTCGATACCACCCACGTAGTGAGCGTTACCGTTCGGGCCAACGGCCAGTCATCGCCAATTATTGCACTTAAATACGACAGTGGCAGTCAAACTTGGGTTGGCGCATTGGCGTCTGGCCTGGGACAAACGCCGGATGAAACTGGTATGCAGACACTTGAAGTAGTTGTTGACCACGATGCGTTCGATAGAAGCCGCTACCGGCCATCCGTGACCAAACCTGACCAGGATCAGGTGACATTCAAACGAGTACTCATTCGTCCTATTGAACTTGAGCCAAAAGTGACACAGCTATCCAGCGCGCTCTACAGCGGAACACGCTTTTGTCTTAATGCCCAACCTGTGCCTCTGCAAGTTGATCTAGCAGTGGTGACCAAAGGTGGCGCGCTAAGCCTAGTTCTTGACCCTTCGCAGATTGCGTCGGATGGCACAGAACTTGCTATTGCTGAGTTAGTCCAAGGTCAGACTGTACTAGAAACTGGCAAAATTGAAGTCGTCCAAGATGGTATTGACAAAGTGTTACGTGTGACGATCGGGGTTGAGCATACGGGGGCAGGCCAATATCAGATTCGCATCACGCCCAAGTCGGATGCATTGATGCCAGAATACGAGTATCTACGACCTACCGATGTACTTTTTATCTCGGTTGAGCGTACAACAGATTGGCGTTATGCACCCGAAACTTGTGGTGTTGCGAAGGCAACTGGTGTGGGGTTACTGTCGCTGGCTTTGCTATGGATCATTTTCTGCTTTGTGCGTCGTCCAGTTGGTCTGTTGGAAATCTACGATGACCGTGGAAACCCTATGGCTGAGTTCTCGCTGGGACGAGGTGTTTTTCTCAGACCACGGCAAACGATCAAATGGCGAAGCGATCCATCTATTTCCAAGATTGTCGTAACCAGAGGATCGGGCGAAAACGTAACCTCCGGTATCTATGAGCAAACTACGACTGGATCAGATGCCCGTGCAGTTGAAGTGCGCGTCTATGATGATTCCGGCTCAGACCTGGGATCCTGGACACTGGGTTCGGGACAGCAACCGACCCGTGTCACAATGGATTCACAATTCAAATATACGTAAATGCAAGGTATAGTAGCCAGTTACTCCTGCACCCGCTTTCATGACAAGGGAGAAGCAAAATGACAAGACCAGCTTTGATCGTCGGTCTCGGCGGTACCGGTCAATGGGTTCTGACCTATTTGAAGAAGGACCTGATGGAGTCCAACGGAGGCAAATTACCGGAGAATGTGAAACTGCTTGCATTCGATACTATGCCTCAGGCCAGCGTTACCACCGAAAGTGCTGCCACCGGAAAGGAAAAGGGGCGGGACGTCAAGGTAGGTGCCGTACGCCTGGAAACCAACACGGAATTCTTCCATCTGGGCGGTGAAATGCGTGGCATTGGCGAGATGCTCACCTCGCCGGACAGTACCAGACAGCAATCTTTGGGTCATATCGGAAGCTGGTTTGCAGCCCAACATTGGATGCAATCGCTGCCCCGCGCCTCCTGGGTACTCGCTACCGGAGCAGGCCAGCTGCGCCAATTCGGGCGATTGGGCCTTTTTCAGGACTTGGCCGATCCGGGACGGTCGCAGATATGGAGTCGGATCGATGTCGCTGCACGCAGCCTGGAGCGCGGTCTCGGTCAACAACGGCTGGAAATCGTTGTAGTTGGCTCCTTCGCCGGCGGAACCGGGTCTGGAATGTTTATTGATTTTGGTCTCTTACTACGGGAACGGACCAAAGGCGTCAATAGTATGCTGCGCGGCTATTTTGCCCTCCCCCGGGTTTTCGATCAGAATCCAGATGACGATCTCAAGGCGCGCAGTTTCGCTGCCTGGCGTGAGTTGAATCGCTTCATGACAGTCAGCCCTGAATTCCCCATGCCCGCCATGATCTACAATCCTAAAGATGATCGTCTGCAAATCCAGACGATCAACCACAGACTTTATGATGCCTGCTATCTCATTGATGGTATGCGCGCCGGCCACCGGATCGATTCCGAACCGGAAAAGATCGTCTTCCCCGCGATTGCTGATGCAGTTAGTGCCTTATTGGATGACACGGCAGGCGGTCACTATACCGAATATGTAGGCACAAATTTGGCCCCCGAGTATGCAAAAAAGGCTGGCGTTCCTTTGTACAGCGCGGTCGGTGCCCACAGCTTTAAGGTACCGGTTTACTATGCCCAACAGGAGTTTAGCTATAATCTGACCGCTAGTCTGTTCGATACCCTGGTGCGCCCCTTACACGATGACCCCAAAAATCCCAATCGAATCACGGGTGTCATGCCCACCAGTCCCTATGCACCCGATCGAATTGGCCGGCAGGACGCTAATGACCTTCTCACCAAAGATCATAACTATTTGGGCAACAGCGAAGAGACGACGCTCTTCACCAAGCGTATCAGCGACATATTGAACGAGGGTGGTGCTGAGAACCAGGCCATTGTAGATGCCTACGCCGCCGGTAGCTTGCAGCGAGCGCAAGGGGGACGAACCTGGTTGGAAGATTTCGCTGAATTTGGAAATCGCCAGGGGGTGGAGGCATTGGCATCGGACATTCGTGCGGTCGCCTTTCTTCGTCTGACATCTGCAATCAAAACGAGCAAGGAACTCAACGAAGACCCCCGTTCAGCACCGCGCCGCTACGCCCAGGATATTCCTCCCTTTATTACCAGGAATTACGGGGTTCGGGATGTAGAGGGAAATGACTACGGTGGTCGATTTGGTGAGGCGCTAGACAAGGCCCACGACCTTCAGGTTGACATCTTTCAACGCAATGCGCAGTTGTGGCTTATGCGCACGCTTATGGGGGATGACCCAGAAAATGCAATCTCCAGCAAAAGGGGACGGATTGGATATGCATATAGCTTGCTGGAAGGTGTTATCGAAAGAATCGGTCAATTTCTGGAGTTCCTGAGTGCGGTAGAAGCAAAACGGCGGGGGCAGGTACAACCCAGACTACGGGGTGAAGAGATTCGCAACCGACGCAAAAAGGAAATGGAAGATCAGGTTCGCCGGAAGATACTCTTCCTGTTTACTCATCCCCAGGCCCATGCGTCTCAGGATCGCTACCTACAGGCAGAGCAACTCGTCATCGATATTCGTAAGGATGAATTACTACATCGCACAGTTGAAAAAACAGCCCGGTCCGTTCGCCAGGTTGCCATTGGGCTGCGCGATGAACTGGGACGCTGGATTCAAATGTTGGCTACCGGCGATCCAGCCACGGGCATCACGGGGCTATACGACTTGCTGGAGACAAACCGCTTGCTTGTCCGTAATACAGCCAACGCGGATGCTCAACTAACTTCGCAGACCACGTTGCCGGGACCAGAATATGCACTGGACAAGGGTGAACTGGAGAGACTGATGCGCTCCGTCACTTGGCGTATCAACCCAAGTGCAGAGGAATTTCGGCTCACCTTATCAATCGAATCAGAGGATGAAGGCTCGACCGAATTGGAACGCACAACTGGACGGGAGCGGGGCGAGATAAGGATGAATCTCACCCAGCGCAATCTGTCAAAAATGCTTGACTATGCCCGCCGCCGCTTCAGCCGTCTGCCTGGCGAAACCCGGATTGCCCAACGCCTGGCCGAAGAGTTCAACTACGATGCAGTCAGCTTCATCAACGCAATGGGGGACAAAGCCGAGCCTTTCTTTGCACCGCTTGGATTAGGTGGAGGTGCATCTGGCGGTGCCGCCAAATGGGCCAAAATGGTGCGTATCAGTATGGATCGGGAAAAATTGGATCAGAGTACCTTCGATTTTGTGACTGATATGCAGCGAGAGATGCGACGCATCCATGGCGTTGATTTGGATGTCAAAGATCAGGACAAACTGGTGCAAGTAGTGGGCAGCTCCGATTTCCACAAATGTACATTTGTCTATACTGACGATCTGTACGAGGTGGAACTCTTTGAAGCTTGGGAGGAATGCCAGGATGCTTATTTGCGCAACACCCAATTGCCACCCTATCTCAACCATAACTTCCCCGCCGAGGCCAACGCTGCCCAGATGGAAATGGAAATTGCACAACGGAGAGGCACTAATTACAACGTTCTTCATCCCTGGGTGGTCATGCTGCTAGAGTATAAGGATCGTCTGGAGCAATTTCTTGTGCTGAAAGCATTAGGCCGGTTTGAGTTGAAAGCGGATGTCCCCAATGAGTGGTTTGAGATGGTTCTGCCCGCCCAACGCCGTCCATTCATCCTCACCTTACCCTCGCGTAGCCGACCTGGTCTTTTCCAACTTCTTCATTCATTTGTCCTCTCTGGCCGGGAGCCTTTGCCGACTTCGAGCCGAAAGATTGACTACGATGAGGTAGACAAGGCAATCTTCCAAGAAGAGAAGGATCTGGAGCCAAAGACTTGGCTGGATATGTTGCAGAACGAATTGAAAACACACAGTGATGGAAAGGTTACGGTTTCCTGGATCGATGAACTTCCTTCTGTACTGAAGGCAGAAAAGCCCGGTGGTATTCCTTTGAATAAGGATGAACCAGCCAACTATGATGATGCCTATGCAGACCTTTCGACTGTGGCGGCCCTATTGCTTGAACGTAGGATTGAAGAGAAGAAGCAGAAATCGACCAAGAGTTCGTTCTTGTAAGATGAGCAGGGTCAGGATTCGTTTTGGGTCCAACCCACCACACGATCAGCACCTGCTTCCCTTATGCACTTAAAACAAGGGAGGCAGGTGCCGTATCATCATATTCGGGTGAGTTCCCTATGGCAAAATGGATTTTTTTTACAGTCCTGCTACTGATCGGCGTCATAGTTGCTGCTATCGCCACCTTTGCAGGGATCGCACCTACCCAGATTGAAGGCACAAATATCCGTCGAACTGTGACGAGCAACCTTCTTTGGGGTAAGCAACCCGTTACATCAACTGTAGGAATCAACCTGACTGCCTTCACGGCCTGTACCCAGGAAAAGGCTGCGCTGGATATCGTGATTCTAATTGATGCATCTCCCAGTATGGATGGCGATCCGCTCAACAATGCCCTGGATGGCGCTCGCGCCTTCATCGACCTGCTGGATTTCACCCGGCATCGAGTAGCGATAGGTGTTTTCGCGTCTACTGTCTATGATCAGATTGGCCTTACCGATCAAGAGCCTGCGCTTCTTGCCCTGTTGGCCAGGACATCCGTCAGTAATGATGGGACCAGCCTGGCCGCTCCGTTGTCGTTTGCCCAGACGGAACTGGAGAGTCGGCGCAGACAAGTTGACTCCATTCCAATCGTCCTTCTGTTTAGTGACGGTAGTGCCAATAACGACAACGATGCGAATGATGCGGCAGCTACATCTCATCAAATTCGGAATTTTGGTGCTCAGGTCTTCGTAGTAGGCTTGCTCAATAATGATTTCCAACAGGCCCCTCTTGAGGCAATCGCGTCATCCTCCGACACGTTACGCATGGCGCCCTCTTCAATCGAATTGGTCAATCTCTTTAAAGACATTGGGGAGATTGTGAACAGCTATGTACTACGGGATGTGCGCTACGTGGAACCATTGGCATCTGATAACCTAGATGTCATGTTGCCAATTAGCACAGATTCGCAAGAGTCGCTAACGCTTGGGCCGACGGGTATCTCTCTGCAATTTGACGCCATGACAAGGCAGGACGCAGCAAACTTCGGCGGCTTTCACTATCAGATTGCTCCCAAACGCTATGGATTGGTTGAGGCCACGACGGCAGAGGCCACTCTCGACCTGGTCGCCTGTAGCGCCCAGGCGATCCATCAGGTTCTTGCCGTGGGGCCAGCCTTGCTGGTTCTGCCACCATTGCCTTTTGTGGCTCCCATCCCACTCTTACTTTTGTTTCTGGCCGGACTGCCTTGGTTCTTTGGCAGAAGAAGGAAGCCGAAACCATCAACGCCCCCTGAACGACCATTGCCGTCAAGCGAACGCCCCCTGCCGCCGCCAATGGATCCGCCACTCCTAACCTGGCTGAGAAAGGCAGAGGATCTGGCCGAACAAGGCGGAGTCACCACTGCTGGGCTGACCGACACGCCACAGTTGATCATCGGTCTGGGCGATGCGGGCCGGATTGTGATACAGCAGATTGTGGAGCGCCTCTCGGAACGTGTAGGGGATCAATGGCCCACCAATCTGCGACTTCTTCACATCGCGGTAGCCAATAATGATAGCAAATTGTCCGCCCAACAGGAGTTGCCGCGCACTGTTGAACAGGTACTCTTGAGACGGAATATTGGCAGGCAAAACGTGGAAGGTGACCACATGGCCTGGTCTCAAGGCAATTCTTCTTCTCCCCGCGGTCGCGGCCGCATGGCTCTCTTCACTGATTTGAGCCACGGTAAGGGTGAATCCCTGCTCTGGGAACCTCTGGGCCGGGTGTTGACCAACCAAAAGAACATTACGGTCTGGATTGTCTCCGACGGCTTCGGCCCAGCTAGTGGAATGATTGCCGATGTTGCGCATCTGATCCGTGTGCGTGTCAACGGCGAGATTATCAATTCGGTGCGTCTGTGCCTAGCGACGCACAATGCCGATTGGAGCGGCATTACCACTCAGTCCGGCAAAGAAGAGTCCAGCTTTGCCACGATTCGGGAGTTGCAAAGGCTGCAAAGCAATGATGAAACACCATTTATTTACACAGCTATGCAAGGGCAACCGGAGTTGCGAGCCGTCCATACCGGCAAGCTCTTCGACGAAATCTATCTCTTTGATGGCCACGGCGAGGGGCTCGATGAAGTCCCCTATGATATCAGCAAACTCCCGGCGAGTAAGGGAGTCCTGCGCGTCATCGCTAATGCCATGCTGGCCCTGCTAGAGACGCCACTTGCAACTGCGTTCTATCTGAATGAAAAGAACGCTCAATCGAGCGTATCACGGGGGGGGGCGGTCGATCTGGAGAGTTATGGGAGTGTGATGGGGTGTGCAGTGGTCCAGGCACCGATTGAACAATCACGACGTCTGGCGGAACTACGGCTGCTCCATAGAGCGCTTTTCAATCCGTCCCATGGCATATTCGGCTGGGGTAATTTAGACGCCGAAGACAACCAGACAGCCACTGCTGTAACAGAAATTTCACTGTCCGCTGAAGATCGCAATGCATTCCACCGAGAGGTGGCTGTGTCGAACCAATCGGCTGTACAGTTTCAGCAATTGCTGCTTGAATTCCTGATGCGTCGCATGAATGATGGCCGCCCCCTTGCCCTACGTTGGGCCGAGGTCATGTTGGCCTGGATACCTACACAAGGCAGCTACCCACCAGTCCCCTTGCAGGCCATGCGTGGTGAAGTCCAGCGGTGGTTGCAGAATTTGGGATCGGCTCCTGATTCAAATCCTGCTATGACCGTTCCATCTGGTGGCGCTCCTCTGGCCTCCTTCAGCTTCAACACACCCAGCACCTCATCATCCGCAGCAAACGTATCGACCGCCAAGATATCCATGATCCAACAGTGGCAAAACGCGTGGGAGGCAGCACTCAACTCCTTCCCCCGTGCGGGTGAAAATGAGCCGGAACAGATTGCATGGAGCATCGCCGAAGAGAGAGATGTATTCAAGCGCTATTTGGGCAGCGAGAGTGAACGGATCGCAACACGCATCCGCCAGCGCACCTTCTGGCATTGGACTGGGCAACCTGCGCCTCAGCTACGCATGCTGATTCTGCCACCTGTGGCGCTTTCTGCACCCCATGCCAACGGTGGAACTTTCGCCGACGACATCTACCATAAACCCCACTACTATTCAGTAGGGTCGGATGAACCGGCAACCTTGATGCGCCAACTGATGGGGGCTGTCCGCCCCTTTAGTCAAGTGTTGCGACAAGAAAGCGACGTGCTGGCAAGGATGCTACAATCCGTCGCTGTACAAAAAAGATTGAATGAGAATGCCAGCCCCCTCTATGCACAGGTTGAACGGGGCCGGGAACGCATCGCTTCTTCCTACTTACGCTATCTTCTGACACCCCCTTCACTCACGTCTAACCTGAGTGGGGTGCAGGCCAGCCACCGGCTCACTGGAAGCGATCCTACCATCTGCATTCTGCTGCATGCCCAGCATACTGTGCGTTTTGGTAATATGCGCAGCTATAGCGAAGCCCGTAGCGCCTATCAAGCAGACCCGGACCTCTTCGTCTTCCTGGCCGAGAAGGAAGCCGCCCGCCGGGAACGCGCGGCCCGGACATGGGCAGCGCGCAACCAGAGCCTGATTCTCTCCCCTGCGGGCACCGCATTGTTGGACCGAAATGTGGAGATATTTGACCAAGTTGGCAAGCTATTTGTATGTGGAGAACTGGAACTGAGCGAACAAGATGGCACGTGGAGAGTAGAGGGGGGGCAGGCAACAGTACAGCCTTTCTGTGGCTCGGTAGGTGGGCTGCTGGACAAGATGGTTGGAATCGGTAGTATGATGGCGCAACAGACCGCTATACGCGGGTTGCTTCAGGAGCGCACACAGACGACAAGTCGGCGCGCCCGGCTGCAAACACAGTTGCCCGCATTGGCAGCCAGCCAAAATTCTAACGAACGGGATGTGGCGATATTGATTGCCTGGGCATTGGAGAATCCAGAGTAGAGTAGGGTATCGACATGGAAGCAGAACTTGGCATTCAACTAAAAGGCCGATCGGGCAGCACTTATCGTCTGGATCGCTATCTGGGCGGCGGGCAGACCGCGCACGTTTATCAGGCGACGGTACTGGAAGATACGAACCCCCAGCGCGTTGGCGTGAGTGTGGCTGTCAAGATGATGCAGGCTGGCCTGGACACGGATACCCGACGGCGGTTCTGGCAGGAAGAGACTGTACTATCTCGCCTGGCAACTGGGTTAAAAGATCGGCCGCGCGCTGGGCAGCCGCTTGTTCCCGAAGTGTGGGACAGCGGTGATTCCTTCGGGGGCGGCTTTTTGGTGATGACGGTCGCACAGGGTCAGCCGCTGGATGAACTGCTGCGCAGTGGAACCGAGTGGAGCGAAGACGATGCGTTGCATCTGTTCGAGCAACTAGCCGCCGTGTTCTGCTCGCTCCATACCGTACTCCATCGGACCTATTTGGATTTTCAGCCACGCAACATTTTCTGGCATGCGGACAATCGGTCGATCTGTGTCATCGACTGGAATCTGCTTTCCAGCCCCTATGAACCTGAAGATGGTTCGCAATCCAGCGAATCATCCCCAGAAGCGCGTCAGGCTTATCGCAAAGACATGTTGGTGATCGCCAGGCTTTTCTATCGCCTGTTGCTGGGGGACGAGCCGACCGGACCAACGAGACTCAAATTGGCCCGTCCAGAGCGCTGGCAAAAACTCACCCAGACTACACGCAACCTGCTCTGGGACCTGATGCAGCCAGAGTCCCCGCACCTAGAAAGTGTAAAAGCGCTTTGCCTGCGTATCGACGGTGAGATCGTCCGCAGAAATGGATCGGGAGACAGCCTGCTCAAAGAAGCTGCTGAGATCATTGACAAATTAAGGCATGCAGAGGATGAAGAACACAAGCCAGGCACGGTGATGGAGTTGCGTGAGAAGGCTGCTGGCCTGTTGGAATTGGCGGAACAGAAAGGATTGAACCGGGCTTGGACAAGGATTTTAGAGAATCTGCACGAAGAGCTTGATGCTAATCAGGAGACTGTCACCTACGTGGGACGGGGACAAGCCTCCCTGCGGGCGGGAGATCGGAGTGTGGCCACCGAATACTTTCTTGAGGGCATCCGGATGGCAGTTAAGGTGGATGAGCAGGTCCAATCCTGGCGTTGGTGGCTACTGACCAGCCTGTCTCTGCCCAAAGATGACCAAGACCAAATCTTTGCCCTCTTGTCCCAGGTTCAGGGGATAGTACCCTCTCAATCTAGTGCTGAGGAATTGATTGAAGTACTAAGAAAAACCTCATCAACAAGCCCAATCAGACCTCTACTGCAGGAAGTTTTGGCCCAGTTTCATGCGGTCCGATTGATGGGATTGGTGATTCGCGAAATTGATGACGAGAAGCAGTTGGTGGATTGGATCGAACTGGGTGAAAGAATCCAAGCTGAGATCGACGATCTGCCTGGCGAAATCGAGAATCAGCGATATAGTGATAGTGCTTGGATGGCATTAGGGGCAGGGGATGCAAAGGCAGGACGGCAGAGAATTGCGCACAAATTGGATGAAGCGCGCAAGCGTCGGTATCACTTGCAGACATTGAACGAAGAAATTGAGCGTATTGATTCTCCTTTGACCGCTTTGGCATCTTTACAAGATCATCCCAATTACGCTGCCGAAGGAAGGCTGGCGTCGGCATTATTGGGCAAGAGTTCCCAATGGTTGGATGTCAAGGAATATCTCGCACCTTATCTGGAGTTGCTGCGCATATTGGAAATGCAGGAGCAGCCGCCCCTTCGCCAGAAACAAATCTTTGACCTTCGTCGCAAACTTCATCGCCTCCTTGTCGCCCAACAATGGGTTGATCAGCTGGAGGAAAACGCGGGAATAGTGGTCGAAGAGCGTACAGTGGATTTTTTGGCGATTAAAAAACCGGAAAAAGTCGGGCCAATTCTGTCTGAATCGATTGACAATAACGGTATTCTGGCAGATGAAAGGCCAGGCATAAATAGATTCTCTAACGATTCTTCGCAGCTTGTTCTGCAAAAAGATAGAACGAACTATAGCGTCGCTTTGGAGCAGACGACAGCTTTATTGAAGATAGCACATCAGGAGGTTAAGGAAGCACCCAATCTCATTGGTGAATTGGTTATCCGCCTGATTGACGTCAGTGTGCAATTGCGTGTGGTAGTGCCGCTTATGGATGAATGGCTGGAAAAAATCAATCCAACTGCACAAAAACTACTCATAAAGAATCACGATGTTGCAAAAGAGGCGGATCGATTACGCACAGGACTTAAGGAGGCTGAGCGAGACTATCGCCGCACGCGCGACAGTCTCCAAAAGAATTTCCAACTAGAGATAAGGACATTGCAGGTTGAAAAGAGAACTTTAGAATCTGAGTTGGAGGCAAAGAAGAAGCACATTGGAGACTTATCTGCTGAATATGTCACAAAGGAGGCTATAGAGAAGGCCAAGTTAACGGATTTACTCCAAAGGGAGGGCTATAGAAATAAAGCTGAGACTGATCGGCTTGAATCTAAGCTGAAAGAACTCCAGAATAAACGAGAAAATGTTGAAGAAGAGTATAAAAAAGAGAAAACACTCCAACAGAATCGAGCCGCTGATTACAAAAGACAAGCCAATGAAAAAGCCGACGAGCTGAATCGAATCAAAGCGGATATAAAAGAATTTGAGAAACAGCGTGGAGATTTCGAGAACGACACCAAACGTGCAGGACAAGAGGCCCAAAGTGCCCGAACTGAATTAAACAAAGCGCAAAACGAACAGCAAGAGAAATTGAAGGAATACAACGGGATTCTGGATGATAAACGTCAAGCTCTTGAGCAATATAAAGAAGAGTTGACGAAACGCGAATTAGAGCTAAATGAATTGCAGAAAGAAATAAGCGATTTGCATCAGCAGATGGACAGCGAATTGGCTGCTCTGAAACAGTTGCAAAAAGAACGTGGCGTAGAAAAACCTCACGGTACAAGGCGCGGTGATGATAATTCACATCAACAATCAAATAGTCCGTCAGAGTATAGTATGCTTGGCAACAATGAACTGAGCGAGATTGTCAGGATATCTGATGTAAATTACCGTCAGTTCAATGAAGCCGCCAGCCCTGGAAGGATGGACCTAACAAAAGCGTTTACTTTGGCCGCGCAATCGTATTCTCTTTGGGAACAGGCAACAATGGTCCAGCGGGATAAATCTGAAGAAAAGTTGGTCGCAGATATCAAGAGAAAATGGGAAGAATGTCGTAGGACGTATTTCGAGCGAATGAATCAGTGGTCCGGAATGGTCAACCGTTGAAAGTCATGCATATCATACGCCTGGACCTCTGGAAACAATAGTAGACCAAACTCGTCGATCCCATCAATCAATGAAACACATCAAATCTCCATCCATCGCTCCCCAGCCACCAGTGAGGCTGTCATGAACAACCAGACAAACGATCAAACGTTCCGTCGCTTTCAGGGTGCAACCCACACATACGCCGACGCCGGCATTCTGGGGGGCGGGCAGACCGCCACGGTTTACCGGGTGCGCCAGGAGGACACAGGGGACGAGTTCGCGCTTAAGTTGCTCAAGTCCGGTGAGTATCACACCCGCTTCTTTCGCGAAGTGGATACCCTGCAACTTCTGGCGCGGTATGCCGACGACTTAAGAAATTCAGACGGACGGCTACTGGTCCCGCGGATTATCGAGTATAAGAATTCAGGCGAAGACCAGTTCATCGTCATGACATTGGCTTTTGGCACGGCCCTGGATGAGGTCCAGCGTGAACGTGGGCGGTTGTCCGAAAAGGCGGCCCTGAGCATCCTGAGCAAAACAGCCCAACTGTTTCACATCCTGCACACGAAATTGCACCGCTCGTATTTGGATTTCCAACCCCGCAATATCTATTGGGAAGAAAAAAGCGATGCACTCCTGATTATTGATTGGAATCTGCTCTCACCGCCCAACCAGGCTGATGCGCCGGCAGATATTGCGGCCTTGGGCACACTGCTCTATCGCTTAGTGGTTGGGGTACAGCCGCCGGCCTATGGCTTCTCTTCTGGGCTCGAATGGGACAGTGAAACACCAGGAACCCAGGCCATTCTGCGCAAGGCTATCCACGATAACCCGGCGTTCCAGTACAGTAGCGCACAAGCGTTTGGCAGTGCCTGTGCCGAACAACTACGCCTGTGGATTGAGCCAATTGGGGACACGGTGAATAGAATCGCAGATTTGGAGGCACAGATTCGTACACACATTCCGTCATTAAAAACGGAACAATTTACGCCTGAAGAAGCCAGGGAAAAGTTGACTCCCGAATTTTTCGCATGGATACAGAATATGCGAAATGACCTTGCAGTTGTGGCGGAACGAGAGACAGAACTGGATAAACAGCGGAAGTTTATTTACGAAAATATTAGGAATGACAACGGCCTGAGAGTACTATTAGAAAAATACGGTACTGCCTTGAATCAAGGTCTCTCCTTTCTATCCGTTCCGGACCGGGAGGCGGCAGCAGAACGTTTCCGTGAGGCCCTTCAACAGACCAGTGATCCTCAGGCAAAACTAACCGCCTCCCGCTGGCTGCTGGTTTCAGAGATCGTCCAGGAACGGGCGCGGGATGTAGCGCAGCAGACTTGCCAGGCACTGGCTGCCGGCAACCCCCAAAAGGCACTTGTCCTGCTCAGCGAGCAGATAGCAACGGACGGCAAAGAAAGTGCCCAGGTGTTGCGCGGGGAATTACAGGCCATTCGCCTTTGGCAAGAAGTAGAAAATTTGCAGGATATCCCAGGTCGTATTGCTGACCCCCAGCGCCTGCGGAATGCGCTGGAGAAATTACAGGAGATGCAAGCAATTCTGGACCGGCTAACGAGCATAAAGCCCGTTCATGGGGCACTGCTTAGCCAGCGATGGGGTGATGTGGCCGAGAGGATAGCTGACCTGCAAGAGCGGATTACCAAAATCGAGAATGATGAGTCCCAAATACGCACGCTGCGCACGAAAATTACCGGAAGCACACCGGCTGAGGTTCTCGATCTTTTCACCCAACAGTTCGCGTTATTCCCCCGCAATGCCGAGTTGATTTCCTTGGCTCTGGCGTCAGCCCAGGAACAGATTCTGAATGTGCTTGCACACACACAAGCCGAAGGCATACCGGAGCAGCTTCACCCCATTGAGAGGTTGCTCAGGCTGGCGATAGCCGAGGGCTTTGACATTGCCGAGAAAAGAAAGGCTATGGAGGCCGAATGGCAGGTTGTTCATGCCTTGAAAAGAATGGCGAATATCCTGGATACAGGCTTCGTAGATGGCCCCCAGATCGAAAAGTGTTTTAAGGAAGCAGACACTTCTGCCACTGAAGTTACCCGCGAAAAAGCCATCAATTTCATGGTCAGAATGCTGATGGATCAGGCCCAACGCGAAGTCAGCCCGGAGAAAGCGGATATGGCTGTTCGCATGGCCGAGAAGTATGCTGCCCCCACCATTACACGAGACATAGACAACCAGAAGATGGCGGTGGTTAGTCAATACCAGGCGCAGATCGCAGCGCGCCAGGAGCAAGAGGTTCAGTATTGGAAGAACGTGGAAGAAGATATTCAAATGCTGCGCCGTATAGGAAGCCAGCCAGCCAACGACCAGGCGCGCGCGCTGCTTAACAACGCAGAAAAATTGGTGCGGAACGAAGATAGAGCGAGGCGATCCTGGGTCGAACATATACGAAAAGAATTGAGCGATGAAGTGACTGGCTTGATAAAGGACGCAATGCGCCAAGAGGAAAGACAGGCCATTCAGCAGCATTTTGACCAATTGCAGAGTCGTCTGTACGCTGTAGCCAAAACCAGCGAGGCCGTAACGATTCGCGATGAACTGTCATATCTGGCGCAGAAAGCCAGTGAAAAAGAACTGCACGACCTGGCCAGTGAGATACGGCGGATAGAACAGATCGCTGTAGCGGCAGCCCATGCTCTCGCGGAAGAAGACGATGTAGTTGGGCAGGCCCAAGAGCAGTACACGATGTACCAATCTCTTCCAGACAATGATTCGGACTTCCGCTCGGCCAGGTTGGCCAAACTGCGCAGCGCCCACTCCCCCCTCTCCACACTGGCGGGCCAGGAAAAGCGTTTTCGCAGCCAGACATTCAACGATCTGTGGGCACGGGTGGACAGCGCCTGGCGTGTAGAAGGAGGAGAGAACGATCCGTCCAATCCAGAGAATCCCCTCCTGGCCAGGTTGGATGAGATGAGCAGTCGTGTGGAGAAGGCTCTGCTCAGTAAATTGGACGAAACCAACAGTCAGGTAGAGAAGATTCTTGCTGCCAATACGCAGACAGCAGAGCGCTCCCATCCACGAGAGCTGCCAGGCTGGAAAGATCGGATTCCTGCAGCCACGTTTGTGCTTCTCGTGATCGCACTGATCAGTTTCACGCTGAAGAGTTGGTCCGATCCCTCTCCACAAAGTCTGGTGGATGCTGCCGTTGCGCCCATCACAACAGGAATCTTAGATATACAGTCAAATATCAATAGCCTGGCATCGGCCCCACAGGGCGGTACCGATTTGTCAATTGTGACCAGCTTGGCAGCTATTCAGCAGGGGATTGATACACTGGTGAGCTCACTATCCCCGCAGACAGCCGAAAGCGTGACGCCGCCACAAGAGGTGCTGCCACCCAGTGATAGTCAAGGAAGTGTCATACCAAGTGACCTTGAACAAGACATTCAAAACCGGGAAGCCGCCGTCCAAGCACAGGAAGCAGATTTGGTAGCGACAGGCACAGCTATTGCGGCCACGGTGACGGCGGATGGATTGAACCTGCAACTTACGGCAGTAGCCCAAGATGCGAGGTCAACTGCGTTAAGCCAAACACAGAGTCAGATCAGCATCCAATCTACAACGTCAGCTAGGATTATGAATCAGGCCCAGGCCACGGCTACCGCATTAGTCGGTACGGTTACTGCGATTGCGGGAACAGCTAGTACCCAAAACAATGCACCCATCTCAACGCCCACTCCGACCCCGACTCCAACTCCAACTCCAACTCCGCCGCCTGCCCCCACGCCCATCGCGTATGACGGGCAATTCACTATCAGTTTTCCAGATGAAGGGGCGCAACTCTATGTGGCGCCGTGGCAGATTCAAGTGACGGTCCAGGAATGGCTCACGGTGACCGACCAATACCGGCTGCTGCTCAATGACGTGGAATTGGCGACTTTTACTGCACAACCTGGCGAGGCTGGAACCCGCATTGTTTATGAACGCGCGTTTATTGATGATGAAGCGCTTTTCGATGGATTTCCTGGTATTGATACCACAGACATAGACACATTAGGACTAAGTGAGAAACAACAATTACCCAAAGGACAGTATACTTTCGTGCTCGGAGCCGAAATCGACAACAAATGGCAAACTGTTGCGACAAACACCTTCCAAATACGAGATGTGAATATTCCTCTGGGCACGCCAAACATTACGCTAAATCTTAGGCGGCGAACCACACCCAGTGACCTTGCGATTCCGGATGCGGCGACAGGTATCTCGGCAGATTCTCAAGAAAGCGTAAAACTTCTCGGCAAAACATCAGGATTTTACACCGAAGGACAGAAAGAAACGATTGCAGTTGATTGGGTGCTATGGGAGACTATCACTGGGCAACCTCGGCGCGGTTGGGCACCGGCACGTTTCTTCATTATTCAAGATGGCAAGACAATTGCAAATGTGCCTGTCATCGCTCCTCCCCAAACAGAGTAGATTCCCGGTCGATAATTTCACAATTAGTGTGATATGTAGCCATGTATGAAGACACATCGATCATCAATCTAAGCCAGGCGCTGGACCTGAAGATCGCTGAACTGGGCGAGGATGAAGGCTCCCTCTATGTGGACGCTCAACGGAAGTTGCTTGCCTGGTTCGACAATGGGCAAAGGGGCGATCTGCCTGAAGAGGTGCGTAGTCTGCCCGATGTGGCGTGGGATGAGATTCTGGTTCCTCTGCCCGTCCAAGAAGAGGCAGCGGAAGAACCGCTCGATGACTTCTTCTACTCGCCCGTTGACCTCTCGCCCGTTCTCATTGTCCTGGAACGCATTGAGGAGAAACTGCACGATAGCGCGCTTCCCCAAATATCTGCGGCGGAGACAGATTCAGCCGATCTATCGCCACTCTTTACGGCCTTAGTCGATATGGAAAGCAGGCTGGAAGAAAAGATAGCCCGGCAGGAAAGTGAGTCTGCAGGCAGTTCGCCGCCGGTAGACTTGACGCCGGTTATGAATGCGTTACAAGCGGCAGAGAGCAGGCTGGACGAGCGAATATCACAGCTAGGAGGCAAAGTAGGCACATCGTCCAGCCCTGCTCCAGTGAACCTGGCCCCGGTGTTGGCTGCCCTCCAACGCATCGAAACGCGGGAATCCGAATACACCGGGTACTCTGGGCCGGAAACTGTTTCACCGGCCAGCTTCTCACCCCTGCCTGTTGTGGCTGGTTTGCTGATTGTCGGACTGCTCTTGGCTATCCTCATTTTTTGGCGCACAGGTGCGCTGTTGACCGAACAGGGCCAGGCTGCCAGTACCGGTCAGGCTGGGGTGGATGCCATGCAACAGGATATGCAGGCGATGCGGGCTGTTGTGGAAGAGGTAGCGGGCAACCCTGGCCTGGGACTTACCCGCACTTCGGAGGTGGCCGCAGCCCAGGCCACAGTCACAGCCGTGCAGGAGGTTCTCGCCTCACGTCTGGTCGAAGTACAAACTGCGGAAGCATCTCTGGCTACGCTGGAAGCACAGGCATCCATATCAGGCGGTGTCGTTGTTTTAGCAACCCGTGTCGCGGCAGAATCGGCTGCCCTTGCCGATACAGCCACCGCCCTACAGATGACGGCAACTGCACAGAGCCAGCGCCAAAGCACTATCAACATTCAGTCCACCGCCTCGGCCCGACAAATGGAGCAGGCGATAGCCACCGCCACTTCACTCGCCCAGAGTGCCGGGGCCACGGCAACCGCCCTTGTGGTTGTGGAGGGTAGACCTGAGCGCCCAACTGCTCCACCTGTCACTGTGACAACGCCAGCCGAGGTAGTCACCGTAGAAGTCCTACCGACGCCCCAGGGGGAGGATGGCCAGTTTGTGATTACATTCCCACCGGAAGATGCCGAACTCTATGTGGCTCCCTGGCAGGTAGAGGTCACTGGCTCGCCCTGGCCTGCTAACGGGACAAACTATCTGCTTCTGCTCGACGGGGCACGCCTGACCGACTTGCGCGTGGAGGGCGACGGCACAAGCTCCAACATTGTCTACGAACGAGCCTTCATTGATGGGGGGCTGATCGATGATTTTCCAGGCATGGATAATTTGGACAGACGCACGTTGGACTGGACTACTGCGGGTCAATTGGCCCCCGGAGAGTATGTCTTACAGTTCCATCGGAATGGCCAGCGCGTGGGAGATCGGCCACTCCTCACCACCCGCACATTTCGCATCCGTGATGATGAACCGCCCATCGCAGTTCTAAATATAACTGTTAATCTATTGAGAAGACTGGGACCAAGCGAATTGTCGCAACGTGATAGCGATTCTGGATTGGCCGCTGGGTCTAATGTGAGTGTGCATATTTTGGGTAAAACGACTGGGTTTTACCAAGATATAGCCACTGATTGGGTATTGTGGGAGGCGACAGATGTACCGATTCGTCGTGGTTGGGCACCGGCACGTTTTTTTGCGTTCCAGGATGGGAAAACCTTGGACGATGTGCCTGTGACTGCCCCCCCAGACGCAATAAACGAATGATCACGGAAGATTCCTAACGATACCCGCCATCCGCGAGGAGTTGGATAGATGTACGATGTGGATTCCATCAATCAACTGGTAAACGCTCTGCAGGCGAAGATCGACCGCTATACCCAGGCTCGGGAAAACCGCCGCGCCATGGCCTATATCGACGCCAATGAGAGCCTCAAAGAGTGGCTTAATTCGAATCAGACAGGACCGATCCCCCCGGCCCTGGAAAGTCTCACCGATTTCGATTGGCGCTCTTTGTTGCGCGAGACGGAAGAAGGGATGCAGGAACTGGACGAGGAGAACGCGGATGCGATCCGTGCTGAACCGCCAGTCCAGGATGAAGCTGATGTGGATGCGCCGGACACGGGACAGATGCATGCAGTGGTTGAGGTGCGTCGGCTGCTGGTTGCGGGCAAGTTGGACGAGGCTGTACTGGCATTGGAACGGCTGGCAACGGAGACGACTGACCCGGCTCAACAGCCGCAAATTGCCCAACTTCGGGACGATTTGAGTGCCCGTCGCCGCCAGCAATTGCAGGACGCTGTAGAGGATGCCCGCCAATATCAACAGCGAACGACCGAGGAATATACAGGCCAGCGGGAACGCTGGCAGGCGGTTCTACACCTGAACCCCCAGCACCAGGAAGCGGCCCGGGAGATGGCCAGGCTGGACAATGTGGAGCTGAGCCAGGCGGTCTATCGAGAGGTTCGCCAGATTCGCACACGCCTGCCGGAGATTCGCAAGCGCATTGATTTGGTGGAGGAGGCCAGGTCCCAGGTCGAACGGTTGGGTTCCGACAGCAGCCTGCATGGGGCAGATATTCAATCGGAGATTAAGCGTCTTTACGATGATCTGAGTAATATTCGCAACGAAATTCTGAAAGCGAGCCAGGGCGGTACCAGTTCTGAGCGCTCCCAGCAATACGACACGGCTATCCAGGTCTATCGAGATGCGATCCGCGCTGGTTATACACAAATCGTTGATGATATTAGCGGTGAATATGTAGACCCGGCCATCCGCCTGCGCGAAACCATTGTTGCCCGGGATAAGGATAATATTGCCCGAACCTCGGCCCGTTATAATGACGCCGAGGTTGCACGGCGTGACGGCGCGCCTGAAGTGGCAGTGGCGAAGCTCATCGACGCCAAAGACCTGTTGGCCCCGGTCGAAACTGGTGCCGAAGAGTGGCGAAAAAAGGTAGACCAACTGCTGGAACAGGCCCAAAGCGATGTGCGCAACAAAGAACGGGCGGCTGTACTCGTCACCGAGAGCGAAAGCAGCACTGATCCCCGTCAGGCCCGTATTCTGCTGCTCAGGGCCAGGGAAGCCTATGCCAGCTACCCCCGGCTGGCCGAACGCCTTCGCCAGAAGGAGCGCCAACTGGTGGATGGCGTGCTGGTGGAGATGCGGGCCGATCGTCTGCGCACGGAGTCCTATATGGATGACCGGCGCTACGACCAGGCCCGCACCCAGGCCGAACAAATGTTGCGTCAAGGCCAGGAATTGGACTTCATCACTGACAGCGAGGAGTTCCTCCAATTGCGCGGTGAGGCTGAGAAGCTGTTGGGCCGCATCAATGACGACCAGCGCAACTGGCAGCGTTTCCAGGAGCGCTTGGAAAATGTGCGCAAAGCCCTGGACCTGCCTGACATGGAGTTGGCCCGTCGTCTGCTGGAGACGGTCGCCACCGACCATCCCAACCATTCGGAAGTGGTGGACCTGCGTACCCGTCTTTCCCTATTGGGCAGCAGCGAGGAGCAGTGGCAAGAGGCTCAACAATTATTCAACCAGGCCCAAAACCTGGAGCAGGTGGTCAGCCTGTGTGACAGCCTGCTGGCCAGCCCCCAGCATCGGGAACAGGCTCTGCGCCTGCAACGTCGGGCTAGAGCCAGACTGTGGGGCCAGCAGGGCCGGGAGCAAAGCAGTCTGGCTCTGTTGAGAGAAGCCCAGGCCAGCTACAACCGGGTTCTGGACCTGCGCGGTCAATTGCCAGCGGAGGACCAGCATCTGCTTGATGCGGCAGATGCCGCGGTCAAGAGTCTGGCCCAACGGCTGGAACAGGCCCGGCGCTACCGCCAACGGCTGGACGATATTGTACGGCTGCGCAGCCAGGAACTGTGGAGCGAGTGGCACGCTCGTTTGCAGGCGCTGGAAGCCGATGCCGGTGACCTGCTTCTGCGCGAGGTCACGGGGGAACGGGCCGCCGGCATTCCCCTCTGGCGGGAGGATGCCCTGAATAAGGCCGAAACCGCGCTCATCAGCCGGGAACCAGAGCGCTGGCGCACAGCCCATGCCCTGCTGGAACCCCTCTATAAGCTGGGAGCCATCGAGGATGGCAACCCCCGCTACCGGACAATTGCCTATAACTACCACCAGTACGAGGCGGAATTGCGCCAGGAGAGCCGGGACCCCAGAGAACTGGAGAAGGCCGTGGAACACCTGCGCCAGTTGCTGGCTGTTGCGGAGCCGCCCGCTCTGGACGAAAAGGAAAATTTGCAGAAGGCCATCCGCCGTCGGGCATTGCGTCTGGCTCAATACGCGGCCGCCGACGCCAATCCCAAACAGGCGGTCATAATACTAAAGAAACAGCTAGAAACCTATCGCTACGAACTGCAGGAAGATGTGGACGTGCGTAGCCATCTGATCCACTATGCCCTGCTGGCGGAGGACTTTGATACAGCCCAGAGCGCAGCCCAGACCCTGCAATTTTTGCCTGGGATGCGGGAACAGGGGCAGGTCTGGCAGTTGTTTGTGCAGACCACAGAACGCTTGAACCAGGACGATTCATTGGCCGCCTGGGAGAGCGAGATCATCGGCCTGGACGAGGTGCGCGCCTCTTTCAATGGGGATGGCCTGCTCCAGCAGAGTATGGACGAGTTCGCCACCCGTATGGTCAGTAAACTGCATAGTTCATTGCCTTCTGTCACCGAGCTTTCCAATGAAAAACTATTGCAGCGGGTACGGGTCTTTGCCCTGATTCTCCAACTCAAACCGGATGACAGACGAGCAAAGGAGGGGGTCGTCCAACTGGCCGATCGACTCAACGCCTTGGCCAGCGAGGTGAACAATCGTGTGCGCCGTCTGCTCAACGAAGAGAGCGGGGGTACCCAGATAGAGGTGGAACAGTTGGCTGCTCTGGATGGCGAGATGTCCGCCCTTGTGCAGGCTTTCCAACTCCTGGACAACCAGCGATCGGACACTGCACAGCTATTGGAGCAGAATCGACGACATGTGCAGCGACGGTCCCTGGAGTTGCAGGAGTATGGCAAGCAGTTTGCCGAGTTGGAATCACTCTACCGCAAGGCGCTGGCTGAGGATTGGGATACGGCTGCTCTGGATAGTGCTCTCCAATCTGCCGTGCGTACAGCCCGCAATTTGGACCTGACGCGTCAGGCCAGCCAATGGGAGGAGCGGGTGCGCCTGCTCAAGGATGTGTTGGAGGAACTAAAGCATATCCTCGACCGACTTGAGCAGGCTTGGATAGGTGAGCGTTATGGAGATGTGAAGAAGGAGTGTGATGAACTGGAAAGCGCGCTGCGTCGGGGTCGATCTACGCTGAATCAACGGGGATTGGCTCTGCCTGCCCATGCCATTGACCTCTACGATGCCCATACCCGACGCAACCTCTCTGCACTGGAAGCTGTACGCACGGCAGCCCAGGAGAAGGAGCAGAATCTCACCCTCTGGCGGCGTTGGGTGCAGCGTTTTGAGGAACTGCAGGCGGGCAGTGTAGCCAGGGAGAATGCGGTGGATATGCATCTGAATGCCACGCCGCCCTGTCTGACCGATGCCCGGGAAGAATTGAGCGCACAGATGCGCCTGTTGCAGAATTTGGGACTCCATCTGGACGAAAAGAATCTGCCCCCTGCACCGCTCACCAACGAGGCCAGCCGTTTCTCGCGCCAGATTCTTGAAAACAATCTGCGTGGACAGGTAGAGGAGACGCTGCATAAGGCAAATGACGAACTGACTGCAATCGACCAGAAGCTGGACACACTGGACCGTCCCATTGCCCAATTGCGTGGATTTATGGGCGGCAATGTTAATATGCAGCAACGGGCCAATCAAGAGACTTTCCGGCGTCAAGCCGAGTCCATCCGCCGGGTGGATGCTTGCCACCCCGAGTTGCTAAAGCTGATTGATCGATTTGAACGATTGGCTCGGGTGAAATTCTAGCAAATGACAGCTACATCTCTGTTTTTCATCGATGCTGTTTAACCGGAGAAACCGCCTGCACTCGAAACTATGTTGCGCCAGGCCCAGGGACGAAATGAAACCATCTGGATTCTGAGCGATCTGGTTGGATACGGTCCTTATCCGGTCGAATACGCTACATTTGTGAACGAAAATCATAATCCACAAAATAGGGACAAACAATGGACGATGTTGAATTTCTTAGAGAAACCGGTTTAAGCGAGAACCTAATAGCATCAAGCATTGGGTCGTCTGTCGTCTTAGCACAACGTAAGGTATCTCATCGAATTGCGCTGCTTACAGCTCACGCGGCCAGAACCCATATACATTACGGATACCTAAACACCAGAAAAGAATACATGCTGAAAGATAGTTCTCCTGTTATCCCTATTGGCTTGTGGCAAAAAGTACGCATTGGAATAAGGTGGCGGTGGGGTAGCAAGTATAAAAAAACGGTCAATGATGCCAAATATCATAAGTGGTGGGGGTTTGCCTTTTTAGCGCGTGGAATGGATACGAATAATCCCAAATGGTTCATGAACAGTATCGAGGCATTTAAGGTTGCCTACGTTCAGGAGGATAAGCTCCTACGTCTTAGCCATTGTGAACTTTACCAGTTGCACCCTTGCCTAGAGCTTGCGCGTTGCAGGAAGGATGGAACGGCAATCAAAAAAATGTTAGCCTATATTGAACATAAATTGCAAGAAGGAAGCCAGGAGATAGCGAAAACAAAGGAAGAACTAGATGAAATCCACAAAAGCCCCTTGCTGGATACTGACCACGGGAAAGTTGTTCGTAATGATAAACTAGAAAACGAACTTAATAATCTGTATTTGTACGAGGCAAAAGCTTGGCGTATTTTGGGCTATATCTACCACAGAGTTTTTGAGGTTTTTGGAGATTCAGGGGACTATAGTGAATTTGAAAAAAAAACTAAAGAGGCATGTGTGAAAGCTAGGAAATTGAATGAAGCGCATCCGCTGATCGTTGAGAGCTTAGACAAACAGCTTGAACTTCTCAAAAGACCACTAAAAACTGATTTATCATTTTTTATCCATCCATTTTGGAGTGCATTGTTTCTATTGTGTTTAGTTGCAGGAGTTCTCATTGTCGTTAAACAATTAACTCGCTGGTATTGGGTCGAACAATGGAGTCCAGCCAAGATAATCACGGCACTTCTATTATTTTTGCTATGTGTCGTATTTATTCGTGAATACATTTGTAAAAACGTTCGCGACGTGCGCAACCTGTGGCGTAAGGTAACAGAAGATTACAAATCCCCGACCGGAGTCCCAGGAGAATCTTCTATTGCGGAACCTAGTCGTTCAACAACTTCTGTAGATTCACAGGATCCACAAGCCGCTGACGATACTAGCGGAGAAGGCGTCACGACATGGTCAATTACAGCGATTTCAGGGACAGCTATGGATGGCACATCTAAACAACTTGAAAAGCCACTCCGAGTGGACTGTTTTTCTGGTTGTTTAACAACTATCTCTGAAGATGCCTCTATCGTCTTCGCCGCTACAATTCGTACTTTTCAGGCCGACATAGATGTGAAGCTTGAAGACGGTTGGCAGAAAATAGATGTGCATAAATCATCAATGGGCAAAGACGCTGGAATGGGCAAAGACGCTGGTTCGATTACTTTCGCCATTGACAATATCAGAGATACAACGGTATGTTTCACATACCGCGCAAATTGGAAGACAGCCCAAATAGCTAATGCGAGGTAACTGTGACGACGTCCATCAAATTGAAAGGCTATCCACAATTCTATGAAATTAAATCACTTTCTACACCAACAAAAAAGTATTACTGTTCTGCTGTAGAACACTCTATTGCAGACGAAGGGTCATATCTATTTGCAAAGCTACTAAATAATAGTGAGCGACAAGGAAATACTCGCCAGAAATATGATGATATGAAGGGCAAAAACATAGGTACACATTTCGCAACTATCGTAGATGTAGTCGATATAGGCGAAACTCAAACCTATGTGATAAGCAAGTTTATCTCGAAAAAAGGTGATACAACTACGCCAGCTATAAGTCTGCAAGATTTAGTTACACCAACTCCAATAAAGAGGAAGAAACTGAGTCTTGAGCAGGCGTGGATCATTCTTAGCCAGGTTGCCGCAACAGCAACAGAATTTTCCACTCTGGAAGGTCACAATGATCTTAAGCCTAGTAATATTTTGGTGACTGATACGAAAGCATTATCGATTGTTGTTGTCGATAGTGGTCCTGTCAAAGACAGTAATCAAGACATTATCGCTCTAGGGGTGTTGCTTTACTACTTGTTGACAGGAGAGATGAAGACCGCTGATATTCTTAGGTCTAGACTCACACTCGATTACCCAGAATTGAAAAAGGCGCTGTCTGATCCAATTGCAGAAATCGTGCGCCTATCATTGGTGCGTGGTGATCCAGAGAGCATTAAATCCATTGCCCAATTTATTCAAAAATTGCGAAGTGCAGCCAATGACTTTAGCCCACCGCCGTTTCACGGGGGATTAAGTCTCGTGCTCATCATTATAATTGCCATACTCTTCTCTATTCTCCTTTTGGGTGGTCTCAGTCTTTTTGCCTTTCCAGTACTTTATCCAGTTGTAGAAAAATCTATAGTTTGGTTTGGTCAAGTCCCCACGAAACCAGTTACTATTACCCCCACAGATGAGCCTGATCCAACTAAAGTCGCCGTGGCAATTCCATCACCAACCCCAACCGCCACTACTAGGCTGACCGCAACGAATATCCCATTGATACCGACCGCGACACCGACAGATACACCAACCCAAACGCCGACGGCGACGGCAACGGCAACGGCAACGGATACTCCATCACCAACCCAAACGCCGACGGCGACGGCAACGGATACTCCATCACCAACCCAAACGGCAACGGCTACCAGTACATCTACGCCTACACCAACTCTAACCCCCACTTTGGCTCCTACTCCGACTGCAACGGATACACCGAGTGCAACCCCAACGCATACACCAACGGCTACATCCACAAACACCCGGATACCGCCTACACCTACACCGTCGCTTCCGACATCGCTCTACGAATGCCCTGCAAAAAATGGGTTGTCGATTGTCGATCCGACGCGCGGTACACCATTTCAATTAGGCGAGGATTCGATTCGGGTGCTCATTCCTCCCCACAGGATTTACAACTGGTATGAAGTAGGATACACAGTCACCGATATTCTTGAGTTTCCTACGCAAGACGTATCACCGATGAATCATGCAACGGCTGATAAGATTATCGATTGTGAAGATATACAGCCCCAACCGTCAAACCGGGTCTGCAAGCCAAATCCAGGCTATAAGTCCGTGGCTTGGGACAATCATCTACCCGTACTCGAAGGACCAAGCCCGGTGACTGTGACCCTGCAACTGAAAGCTGGTTATTACAATGAGAAGCCCACCGAGCAGGTAGATGGGTGTTTTGTCCGTATTATTGTGTATCCATAGTGCACCTATCTGGATACATTCCGATACATGGCTGAACCCATCCATCTAGCGCATGGGTTCAGCCCGAGTTGATGAAGTTGATCGAAAAATTTGAGAGTTTAGCGAGGGTCAAATACTAGCCGATGACATTCATTTCTCCGTTTTCCGCCGATGCTGTTCAACCAGTAAAATCAATTATCTCAGATATCGCTACGTTGCTTCCTGTGCGCCCAACACTGCCCCAGCGCATTCTTCTGCTGTCGGATATCCACGCCAACTGGCCTGCGCTGGAAGCTGTTCTTCGCCATGCCCAAGGGGAATACGACATTATTTGGTTTCTGGGCGATGTGGTCGGCTATGGACCGTTCCCAGTCGAGTGTGTGTCCTTCATTAAGCAGTTTCTTTCCGATGACCAGTGGCGGGCCGGTAATCATGATTTGGGGGTGTTGGATCGAATGGAGGGCTTTCGATGGTCGGGTCCAGCGCTCTATACCCAAGGGCTACACTGGGAGGCATTGGGCAACGTGCCCCTTTTATGGGAGTGGATGCATGAGACAATGACATTGGACCGATGCGGTCCAATGTCAAGGTTTTTCGGCAAAGGTCAACAAATTCTTACTCACGCCAATCTGGAAAACGACATATGCGATCCTAATGGTTATCTCTTTCCCGCCAATACGGAGAAGACGCGTTCGAATGTCTGGAAACTTCGTGAGTTTTTGCCCGTAAAGGATGATGTAGGCTGGTTGCTGGCAGGCCATAGCCACATTCCGTGTCTCTTCCATATATCCCCACTGGAAACCGACTATTCCCAGGCACGCCCTTGCTCCATCCGTTGGGGTGAACCCACGCCGGTCGATACGGGGCACTACTACATCAATCCAGGCAGTGTGGGTCAACCGCGGGACGGGGATCCACGTGCATCGTATGTCATTCTGGATATGGAGGCGTTGACGGCAACCTGGCAGCGTGTCGAATACGACCTGGATGCAGTGACCGAGCGTATGTACCAATTGTACAAAAATCCTCATCGCAACCAATTGCTGCAATTTCTCAAGAGTGGCGGAACAGCCAAAACAATTGTTGAGATGTTGCCATTCTACCGGATTGAGAAAGAGGGACTCATCGTTACATAGCTGTACCGTTGCCTCCCCACCCTCCGGGATGGCACTTGCAAGCAAGCGTGACGCCTTCCAACAGCAAAGGAAACCATTTGCGATGTTAACAGTCTATATTCTGTTCTTTGCTTCACTTTTTCTGGCCGCTTGGTCACTACAGGATATTGAAGGGTCAACGGATCGATTTCGTTTGCGTCTCCCCCAGACAATTGGTGCGCTTGCCACTTTTTTTGGATTTTTTTTTGTCGGCTGGGTGCGTTTCGCCCCATTGGACTTTGCCATTAATGTCATTCCAGACATGTTCGAAGACAGTGTGTTTGGTCTGTTGCGCTGGGTGTTGAATATGCTGGGTGATGCCCAGGCTGCACAATTTCTCTCGTGGATTACTTCCCTCGCCAGCCTCCCCGGCTGGCTCCTGTTGGTCGTCATTCCCAGTGCACAGCTATTGCTGCGCATCCTTCTCTTGAGTATAGGCTTCTTCTCCTTCCTCTATGTGATTTGGTCCGCTATTGCTCTCATCATGAGGCCCACACCGTTCGTAAAAACTGTCAATATTCTGTTTACCTGTATAGGGTTTATCCAGGCTGCGTTGCTTATCTATCTCCTTCCAACGATTGATTCTTGGGGCAGCGCAGGGACCATGTGGCGATCATTCTCCGCCCTGTTACTGGGGGTACAAATGGGGAGCGGTGTCTGGATAACCCTGTTTGGATTGTTACTCTCTGCAGTTGGAAATTTCGCGGATGTGATTTCTCAGAGTCAAGCCAAATCAAACGGGACATACGACAACGAAGACTCCTCTTACTCCTCATTCTACACCTCCAACTGATGGGATAAGGCTATGGTTTCTCTCCTGACATCTCTTCCCTATTTGCTGATACTTTGCTATCTCGTCCTCATTATATGGGCCGCGGTTGGTCATCGAAGTGACACTATGGCCTGGTTGGGTCTTTGGAATGGGCTGGTTCTGCTGATAGCACTGTTTGTGTTGCCCTGGATCACCACCGGAGGCAGAGACACATTTGATGCACGAACAGATGATCTTTCCCTGCATCCATTGTTTAGTGAGCTTCTTGAAAAAGTGCCACTCGAAAATGTATGGAATGAAACCCCTATCCTCTATGCGGTGATTACGTGTAATGCCGAAGATACAGACAAGTGTCTGGACAAAATACCAGATGGCGCAATTCGCCGGTATGCAACTTTGACTCGTAATGATACAAACATCGAGAGTTTTCGCTTGATTGGTCAAGCGACGGGCGCTGGTTCCGGCCTCCGTATCACAATTGTTGTCCTACTGATTTGGAGCCTCTTCTACTTTTTCTGGATGATCGCCAAAGTAGTTGGCATGCACGCCAACTACTTTCCGGAGGGGATGCGGTGGGCACTCGCCGGTGTTGGCGTGCTGCTCGTGCCTCTTGTTCTCTGGTATTTGCCGATTGTCGATACGCTGGGCTATCGAGATATCTTCGGTATCAGTACCGTTGCCTTCCTTGCCGGGGCGCGAGTAGGGCCCGGCATCGGCTGGGCATTTATCGGACTTCTCATCGGTTTGGTTGTTCTGTTGATATCGGATGATTCTTCATCAGCAAATATTTAGGACTAATGATGGCCCAAAATATACCGCAGTTGCCCTACCAGCCCCAAACAAGCCTACAACATATCCAGCATGACTTGCCGGACCTCCTTGCTCAGTGCACTGGAGCGTCGCTGGTACGATAGCCTTGATATGACCCAGGCGCAGTTGGAGCCGATTCGAGTAACCAATCGGGATGGCGCTCGCTTCCTGACCATTGCTGGCCTGTCGCGTCAGAGAGTTGAGGAAAATCTTGCTGTCCTGAATATGCAGAACGTACTCAGCAGTTTCCGCGATGGCAGCCACAGTTTGGCCTATATCCTGCAAGGGTCGGAAAATGGCGTTGGGTTGCATCTTGGCGTACGCCAGCTAAATGTCGCCAGCACAATCAATACGGATGACTACACAGATACCCTGTCCAATGCATTACGAGGTAATTTCCCACATATTGATCTATCGATGGAAAGTGCTCCCTTTCCCAGTCATCAAGCCCTGGACAAACTTGCCTCAACTGACCGAAGCTGTGCGCCGCCGCCCCTATCGGGTGATTCTCTTTGACGAAATTGAGAAGGCCCATCCAGAAGTATGGAACACTCTTTTGCAGGTGATGGACAACGGACGTATGACCGACGGC
>Ga0209284_10001527_pt1 | contig 35465 bp, 24 predicted proteins | sample FRY03_FD_187211 | JGI IMG/M metagenome (GOLD analysis project Ga0209284, IMG submission 187211) | Freshwater microbial communities from Lake Fryxell liftoff mats and glacier meltwater in Antarctica - FRY-03 (SPAdes) (version 2) | ecosystem: Environmental > Aquatic > Freshwater > Ice > Glacier... | reverse complement strand
AAAGAGTTGATTTCCGGTTTTTAGCGCCTCGCTTTTGAATCCTAAGGTTGAATAAAAAAGACGCGCAATTGCACGTCTTTTTCTCCTGCTCCTCGGGTAGGGCTTGAACCTACGACCCCCTGATTAACAGTCAGGTGCTCTAACCAACTGAGCTACCGAGGAATTTTGCTGTAAAACTACAGCCCCCCAAATTTGGGAGTGCAATAATACGGCAATCTCTAATACTAAACAATATCTTTGCAGAAATTTTCATGTATGAAGCTTGTAAGTGTGGGTACGGTGGCATTCGACTCAATTGAAACACCCTTTGGTAATTCGGGAAAAGTAGTAGGTGGAGCGGCTACCTTTATTAGTTTGGCAGCCACTTGTTTTGTTAAAGAATGTGGACTTATTTCTGTGATTGGAGACGATTTCCCCACCGAAATGCTTCAAAACATGAAGTCGAGAGGGATTGATCAGAGCGGATTGCAAATTAAAGCAGGCGAAAAAAGTTTCTTTTGGGCGGGAAAATATCATTACGACATGAATTCTCGTGATACCCTGGCTACAGACCTCAATGTTTTGGCGGGATTTAGCCCCGAAGTTCCGGAGGCATATCAGCAGTGTGAGTTTTTGATGCTCGGCAATCTTGATCCTAGTGTGCAAATGTCGGTGATCAAGCAATTGAAGAACAGACCAAAATTAATTGTGCTCGACACAATGAATTTCTGGATGGATATTGCCCTTGAACCATTGTTGAAGGTTATTAAGGAGGTTGATGTGCTTACCATTAATGATTCTGAAGCCCGACAATTGAGTGGAGAACACTCTTTAGTGAAAGCAGCCAGAAAAATTTTGACCATGGGGCCTAATGTATTGATCGTTAAAAAGGGAGAACATGGCGCATTGTTGTTTGATAATGACCGTGTTTTCTTTGCCCCAGCGCTTCCTTTAGAAGACGTAATAGATCCTACCGGCGCAGGAGATACTTTCGCAGGAGGTTTTATTGGCTACATAGCTCAAACAGGTGACCTTTCATTTGAAAACTTGAAAAGAGCCATCATTGTAGGATCTGCTATGGCCTCTTTTGCATGTGAGAAATTCGGAACCGACCGATTGTTTGACTTGAATAGCGGACTAATAGACTCAAGAATCAAGGAGTTTATTAAGCTGACTGATTTTGATCTGCAGCTTAGCTAAATCAAGGATTATCGAAAACCAAATATTCTTCCGGATTAACGGGCACACCATTTTTCCATAACTCAAAGTGAAGGTGTGGTCCATCGCTGTGTTCGCCAGAATCTCCTATTATAGCAATGGCATCACCCGGCTCTACTTTGTCGCCGGTTTTCTTAAGTAACACTGAATTGTGTTTATAAACCGAAATTAAATTTGCGGGGTGTTGAATTTGAATGGTATAGCCCCCATCTGAAGTCCAAGAAGCAATTACAACAGTGCCTTCCTGAACAGCTTTAATAATGGAGTTCATAGGGGCAATGATGTCTAGTCCAAAATGACCAATTTTTGAGTTAAATGGGCTCGACAAGCTTCCGGCTAAAGGATTGAAAAGGTAAGTTTTTGAGGAGCTTGAAGCACTTTTTTGTCCTGGAATAAAACTCAGGTTGTACCGATCTTCCTCGGCAATTCTAGCCCTGAGCGCAGAATCTTCAATAGACATAACATATTCCGGGATGTCTGATTCACCCACCTGAGTTGTTGAACTGGAACTGGTGTCTCTGACAAAACCGCCAGAAAGAACGGTTCTCAAATCTTGGATATAGCGATTTTGATCTTGAGAAATTCTTAGTAATGAGTCAACCTGTTTTCTGGAATAATTGGCATCTTGTCTCCATTTTTTATCGGTATAACCCGGAATTACATTTTTAATGGGGGTATAAATAAAGGCCAGAATAACAATTGCGGCAACAATTGCGGCAAAACCTAGCAAAAGAGCAATAAGGTGAAGGGCAGACACTGAAAGGGACCATTGTTCTTCAAAAGTCTGTTCATCCAGCAGCATCAAGCGATTTCGGTTTCGAATTCGCTTATGCCAGGGAATATCGACGCGTTGTTTGGGAGCTCTTTCGGCCAAAAGATTTTTGTTGTAAATATCCGAAAAAGAGATGATTGCATTAGATTATTGTGTAAAGCATCGAAAAATAAAATAATTTTGTCTCCTTTTAGTTAATAAGGCATAGCTTTAAACAATAACCTTGCAGATCGCTAATTGTACGAAATATTTCCCAGGAGCCCTTGTTCTCCTTGTATTCTTTGGTGCTTGTACCACAGAGAAGGACGGCTTGTCTTATAGAATTTATCACAATACTACAGCGCGTTACAACGGGTTTTTCTACGCAAAAGAGAGTATTAAAGAAGCTACAACGAAGCTTTTGGCCGATCATGAGGAAGATTATGATGAAATTCTTCCCTTATTCGTTTATGGTACCGAAGAAAAAGCCAGAGCCGTTTATCCCCAGCTTGAAAGAGCTATCGAAAAGTCGAGCAAAGTAGTGGAGCGTCACACAATGGATGTGAGCGATCGGGAAAAGCGGAAAATGAATCATCCGGAAATGAATCATTGGATTGACGACAACTATTTTCTGATCGGCAAGGCCTATTTCTACAAGGGCAATTATTATAAAGCAGAGGAACTTTTTCGCTATTGCAGCAGAAAGTTTAAAAACAAAGACATGACGGCCCAAGCGGGTACTTGGTTAGCTAGGACTTATATGGAACTTGGCGATCTATCTGGTGCTAATAATGAACTCCTTAAAGTTAGTGTTATTAAGGATTTAGACGATGAGATTTTGGCAGACTATTATATGATTCAGGCAGATTATTACCTGAGACGTGAGGAGTATCAAAAGGCAGCAATAGAAATGGAATCCGCCATTTCGCATATCAAAAGGAAAAAGAAAAGGGCTCGCCCCACGTTTATTTTGGCCCAGATATATCAAAAAATTGAAGATTCTCAAAAAGCAATTGACCTTTACGAAACAGTTCAGAAACTTAAACCGGAGTATGAATTGTCTTTCTATGCCCAAATTAATCAGGCACAGGCATTTAGCAGAAGGGGAGGAAACAGCACCATAATCAAGGAGAAGCTTGAAAAGATGCTGAAGGATGATAAAAACATTGATTACCGCGATCAAATATACTATGCTTTGGCTGGGGTTTTCCTCGAAGAGCGCAACAATGAAGAGGGCGTTGAAAATTTGCATCTCTCATTAAAAGAAAATAAGGGAAATGATAAGCAGAAAGGGAAATCTTATCTAAAACTGGCAGATGTTTATTTTGAAGAACGCCAGTATCCGGATGCTCAGGCTTATTATGATAGTTCTTTAGCTCTCATCCCCGAAAAGCACCCCCGATATAAGGATATTAGCAACAGGGCAGCAAGCTTAACCGATTTAGTGAAGAACCTCGAGGTAATTCAAAGAGAAGATAGTTTGCAATTGCTTGCTATGCTATCTCCAGAAGATCTCGAAGCTAGGCTAGACAAGATTATTGAAGATCTCGAAGCGGAAGAAAGAAGGGAAGAAGAAGCCGCCGCCGCCGCTTTAGCCGAAGGAAGTGGAGTAGGCTTGGACAATGGAAGTAATTGGGCATTTTATAATGCCGCCTTATTAAAAGATGGATACAACAATTTCAAAACTACTTGGGGCGATAGACCTTTAGAAGATAACTGGAGAAGAAGTCGAAAAATTGCAAACGGATCTCAGCAAGAGGAAGAGCAAGAAGAGGAGGTGCTTGCGGAGCAAGTGAAGCAAGAGAGCAAAATTCCCGGGAAAGATCAATTGAGAGAAGGCATTCCAAATACTCCGGATGAAATCGAGCAATCGAATACTGCCTTAGCTCAAGCCTATTATAATTGTGGATTGATCTATAAAGAAAAGCTGGACGATTTCGAGAACGCAGTAGAATCATTTGAGATCCTCGCCGACCGTTTTGAGAGCTCTAATTTCCATGTCTTGGCTTGTTACCAGCTTTATAGAGCATATCGCGCCAAAGAACAAGATGGCTATCAGAATCCATTTTGTGGAACCTGTAATTCGAAATACTGGGGAGATCAGGTGGTGAGTTTATATCCAGACAGTGAGTATGCTTTATTAGTGCTAAACCCTGACTATAAGTCCATTGAGGCAATGAGACAGGCAGAAGAAGTGGCTGCTTACGAAATTGTGCTCAACCAATACAGAAATCGACTTTTTCCGGAAGTTCTTGCCGCTTGCACTAATGTGATTGAAACTCGAAAAGACAATCACTTGGTGCCCAAGTATCACTTTTTGAAAGCCCTCACGATAGGTAATCTTGACAAGCAAACGGGAAATCGTGACAATTACATTTCCGAACTTAAAGCGGTTTATGCTCTTTACCCTGAAACGGAAGAAGGACTCAGGGCTAAAGAAATCCTCGATATCTTAATGAGCGAAATGAACAAAGAAAGCGGGCCTGAAGAGGGCGAAGTGGAAGAAGAAGAGCCTATTGAAGATGATTTATATGTATTGGACCCTGCAGCGGAACATTATTTTGCGGTTGTTTTTAATCGTGATAGGGGCAGTTTTAATGAGGTAAAGGCCACAATTAGCGACTTCTCTTCCCAATCATACAATTCTTTGGCATTGAAAGTATCGTCGAATTTGCTTGATAAGGACCGCCACATTGTATTAGCTAAGCCATTTAAAGATATGGCCGAAGCAACAGAATACTACAATACATTTATTGCCGATCAAGGAGCGTTAAAAGAGTTGAATGCCGGTGGTTACGAGCGTTTCGTTATTTCTAAGAAGAATTATGTGGCGCTATTTAAGGATAAGAACCTTGAAAAGTACCTAAGCTTTTTTAACGCCAACTATTTCAAGTAAATAGAATTACTATCTTTAGGCGCTATGTTCAAAAAACAATCTCCAATGGCACGCTCTATCGAAAACACACCCGACCAAACGATTAATCGTATTGTAGAGGGCACACATCTTGAGGGAAACATCCGCTCAGAATCAAGTATCCGCATAGACGGAACCTTTACCGGTGATATTCATACCAAAGGTAGGGTGGTAGTTGGGCCTAACGGCAAAATTGAAGGTAATGTGCATTGCCAACACAGCGACGTGGAGGGACTTATTAAGGGAAAGCTTGCGGTGCAAGAGCTTTTGACTCTTAAATCCACGGCACGCATTGAGGGCGACATATTTACAGATAAGCTCAGCATTGAGCCGGGGGCGTACTTCACCGGAACTTGCAGTATGGGCGCAAAAGTGAAAGAGTTCAAAAAAGTAGATGTTACAAGTCGAAAAGGAGAACTCCTCGAAGAGCAAACCGCCTAGTGATTTTATGCGCTACACAGGCATGGCCACAAAAATGGCTGTGGTTATTGGCGTGGCGGTTTATAGCGGGATAAAACTCGACAATTTATCGAAAAACGAATTTCCAGTCTGGACTTTGATCCTTTCTTTACTGGGCGTTGCTGCCGCTATATATTTTGTAATCAAAGACACCAGACCCAGATGACAACGCCAGGTTATTTTATCAAATTACTTTCTCTTACAGTAGCGCTTATTATTGCGATTTTCATAGTTGATAAAAGCGGCATTGAATTACCGAAAATGGTGTATGCCATAGTACCGGCTTTTGCAGTACTAACCCTCATGATGCACCGCATGACACTTCGGGCCAACCAAACCAGCCCTCAAATGTTCTTAACTGCTTTTATGGCTTCTGTAACCATTAAGCTTCTGTTAGTTCTGGCATTTCTCACCATTTATTTACTGAAAATTAAAGTGTCAGCAAAAGAAGTGGGCATTTCCCTTTTTGTGATCTACATGAGCTATACGATTCTAGAGGTGATTGTTATGCAGACTTATTTGAGAAAACCATCAAAAAAATAAGTTCATTAGCCGTTATTCAATAGGAATTGTCTACTTTTGCACCGATTTTTGGTGGGTCTTGGAGGACTCTTGAATCGAAAAAGCATGCGGAAAATCGTCTTTAGTGCATTTATTACTGCGCTGACAATCATAGGGTTGTCACCCGTTGTCGTCGCTCAGGACGAGGCTGTTCAACATGAAGAAATAGCTCATTCAGAGGCTGAAAATCATGAAGAACATGGACACGAATCTAAATTCAATCCAGGAGAGATGATAATGCATCACGTGGCTGATGCACACTTCATTCATTTTATTGGAAATATTAGCGTTCCGCTGCCTGTAATTCTTTACACTGAGCAAGGATTTGAAGTGTTTTCTTCTTCCAATCTTTACAAAGACCATCAGGAAAGTTTTTACACTAGCGCATCAACCGGAAATTCGTATCGTATAGAAAACGAGAAGATTTATTTCGCAGATTTGGATGGAAATGCACTTCATGAAGTAGCCCCACCAATGGACCTTTCAATTACCAAAAGTGTATTTGGTATGTTGTTCATCATGTTTATAATGGTGTTCTTCTTTATCGGAATTGCTCGTAAATATAAAGGTGCATCCGCCGCCCCCAAGGGCGCACAAAACGTTATAGAGTCACTAATTTTATTTATTAAGAATGAAGTGGCAGTGCCTTCATTAGGTGCAAAAAAGGCAGATAAATTCATGCCATTCCTTTTAACTGTTTTCTTCTTTATCTGGATGTGTAATATGCTGGGATTGATCCCTTTTCTTGGCGGATTTAACATTACAGGAACGCTGGCCATCACTATTGTGCTTGCAGCATTTGTTTTCATTATTACTACAATAAATGGAAATGGTCATTACTGGGGTCACATTTTCTGGCCTCCGGGAGTTCCGCTTCTTATTAAGTTTATTCTTGTTCCCATCGAAATTGCCGGGGTGTTTATTAAGCCATTAGTATTGATGGTTCGATTAACGGCTAATATTACTGCAGGACACATTATTATTCTTGCTTTTGTGAGTTTGGTCTTGTTGTTTGGTCAGCAAAGTGCTGTTGCCGGTTATGGAGTGGGAGTGGGCGCAGTAATCTTTATGATACTGATGTTTTTTATTGAATTATTGGTTGCCTTCCTTCAAGCATACGTATTTGTATTGTTAGCAGCACTGTATTTTGGTGACGCCACGCAGGAAGCACATCATTAATAAATTAAGGATTTATTAAACTAAATATAGAAATCATGTCAGTAATGGACGTAATTCTTTTAGCTGTTGAGCAAGGATATGCCGGTATTGGAGCTGGTCTAGCGGCAATCGGTGCCGGTATTGGTATTGGCCGTATCGGTGGTTCTGCTCTTGAAGCTATGGCCCGTCAACCGGAAGCTACCGGTGATCTTCGTGCTAACATGATCGTAGCTGCTGCACTTGTTGAAGGTGTTGCTCTTTTCGCTGTGATCATTTGTCTGCTCGTAGCTCTAGGCTAACAATTTTTAACCGGAGCTCGTCGCGATTGGCCGCGGGCCCGGTTTTTAAAGGAAAAACAAAATACGATATATGTTATTAAGTGTATCTGTTTTAAGCGTATCTGTAGGCACCGTTTTCTGGGCCACTATCGCCTTTTTAATTGTGATGATTATCCTTCGCAAATTTGCTTGGAAGCCGATTCTTGCAGGACTTAACGCCCGCGAAGAGTCAATTGACAACGCATTAAATGAGGCTAAAAAAGCCCGTGAAGAGATGGCAAATCTTAAGTCGAGCAATGAGCAACTGCTCCGTGAGGCTCGCGAAGAGCGTGATGTGATGCTAAAAGAAGCTCGTGATGTGAAGGATAAGATTCTAGCTGAAGCACGTGAGAAAGCTCAGGAGCAATCTGATCGTATCATCACTTTAGCACGGGCTGAAATCGACATCCAAAAGAAAGCAGCTGTTGCTGAAATTAAGCAGCAGGTTGCTTTATTATCACTTGACATCGCTGAGAAAGTTGTTCGTGCTGAATTGTCAAATGATGAACGTCAGCGTGAGTTAGTGAAAACCCTTTTGAACGACGTTAAGTTTAACTGATTTCGATGAAAAACACGAAAGCCTCCGCCCGATACGCTAAAGCGCTTTTTGATCTTGCAAAAGAAAGAGCAGAAATCGACCGTGTATTGGACGATATGAGCTTAACTCGTCAGCAAATAGCAGATAACGATGGCTTGAAGCAGCTCCTGAGAAGCCCTATTATCAAAGCCGACACCAAAATGGCTGTATTGAACCAAACACTGGGTGGTCAGATAGGTCAAACTGCCCTAGCTTTTATCAAGATTATTACTGATAAAGGAAGAGAAACGCTGATCCCTGAAATTGCAGAAGAATTTGTTCGCCAAGTAAAGAAGTACAAAAACATTCTTACGGTTCAGGTTTCAAGCGCTACTTCAATTGATGCAGAAACAAAAGCGAAAATAATAAGTCTGGTTAAAGTTAGCCATCAAGGGGAGATCGAACTTATAGAGAAAGTTAACCCTTCTATATTAGGAGGCTTTATACTTACAGTTGGTGATCGCCAAGTGGATGCTAGTGTTTCCGGACAGTTAAGACGTATGCGTAAGGAGTTCAAAGAGAATCCATACGAGACAAAATTTTGATAAGAACCAAACAGGAATAATCCTGATACGATAAATCGTACTAAAATGGCCGATGTAAATCCAGCAGAAGTATCTGCAATCCTCCGCGAACAACTCGCAGGAATAAAAACCGACGCCGAACTCGAAGAAGTAGGTACCGTTCTTCAGGTTGGTGATGGAATTGCCCGTATTTACGGTCTTTCCAATGTACAATCGGGAGAGCTTATTGAATTTGAAACCGGTGTTCGCGGAATCGTTTTGAACCTTGAAGAAGATAACGTTGGTGCTGTATTACTAGGCTCTTCCAACGAACTTCGCGAAGGGGCAATAGTAAAACGCACCGGACAAATTGCCTCTATTAAAGTTGGCGAAGGAATGCTTGGTAGGGTGGTAAATACCCTCGGCGAGCCTATTGACGGCAAAGGACCTCTTACTGGTGAGCTTTATGAAATGCCTATTGAGCGCAAGGCGCCTGGTGTAATATATCGTCAGCCGGTAAATGAACCGCTTCAAACCGGTATCAAGTCTATTGATGCAATGATCCCAATAGGTCGTGGTCAACGTGAGCTTATCATTGGTGACCGTCAAACAGGAAAGAGCACCGTTGCTATTGATACCATTATTAACCAGCGTGAATTTTACGAAGCAGGCAAGCCTGTATTCTGTATATATGTTGCAATCAGCCAAAAAGGATCAACTGTTGCTCAAGTGGTGAAAACACTTGAAGAAAACGGCGCTATGGCTTATACCGTTGTTGTAGCGGCTACTGCATCTGACCCAACTCCACTTCAGTTCTACGCACCTTTCTCTGGAGCTGCCATTGGTGAATTCTTCCGTGATACAGGTCGTCCGGCTTTGATTGTTTATGATGATTTATCTAAACAGGCGGTTGCTTATCGCGAAGTATCACTTCTTCTTCGTCGCCCACCGGGCCGTGAAGCTTATCCTGGCGATGTATTCTATTTACACTCCCGTCTTCTTGAGCGCGCGGCTAAAGTGATTAACGATGATAGCATAGCTTCTCAAATGAACGACCTACCCCCATCATTGAAGAATTTGGTAAAAGGGGGTGGTTCATTAACTGCTTTGCCAATTATTGAAACACAAGCAGGCGACGTATCAGCATACATTCCAACTAACGTAATTTCGATTACCGACGGTCAGATATTTTTGGAGTCTAACCTCTTCCTTGCAGGTGTTCGCCCTGCAATTAATGTGGGTATTTCGGTATCTCGTGTAGGGGGTAATGCTCAGATCAAATCAATGAAAAAGGTTGCCGGAACATTGAAGCTTGACCAAGCGCAATTCCGTGAACTGGAAGCATTCTCAAAGTTTGGATCTGATTTGGATGAAGCTACCATGGCAGTGCTTGATAAAGGACGCAGAAATGTGGAGATACTTAAGCAAAATCAGAATAGCCCGATGCCTGTAGAAGAGCAAATTGCTATTATCTATTGCGGAACCAAAGGACTACTTCGCCATGTACCAGTGAATAAAATAAGGCAGTTTGAAGTTGAATTCCTCAGTTTTTTGAGAGCGAATAACAAAAGTGTACTTGATTTGCTAAAAGCGGGTCAATTGACAGATGAAGTAACCGGTACTATTGAAAGAGTTTGTGCTGATTTGTCGGCCAAGTATTGAGATAGCAGAATAACACTATGCCATCACTAAAGGAAATACGAAACAGGATTGTTTCGGTAAACAGCACGATGCAAATCACTTCAGCAATGAAGATGGTGTCGGCTGCAAAACTTCGCAGGGCACAAGATGCCATTTTGCAGATGCGCCCTTATGCGCAGAAAATGCAGGAAGTATTGTCTAATGTGAGCGCGAGTCTTGACGCAGATGCAGATGGAAGTGTTTACGGCCGTCAGCGGGAACTGAAGTCAGTTTTGGTTGTGGCAATTACCTCCAATCGCGGCTTGTGTGGAGCTTTTAATAATAATGTGATCAAAGAATGCAAGTTGATCGCAGACGCGCATCAGGGAGCAAATATCAAAGTCTTGTCTTTGGGTAAAAAAGCCTTTGATAATTTTAAGAAAGGCGGCACCCATTATACGGAAGGATTTGGAGCCACTCCTTATCAAATTTTTGATCAGCTTACGTTTAGCAATACTTCGGTAATAGCTAACGAGATCATGACGCAATACGCGGCAGGTAAATTTGATAGGGTATATGTGGTTTATAATCAATTTCGAAACGCTGGTTCACAAAGTGTAAAACGAGAACAATACCTACCTGTTCAGCCGCCGGTGGATGCTAAAGCAGCAAAGTCAGATTACATCTATGAGCCTGGAAAAGACCAAATTCTCACAGAACTAATACCGCGCTCGCTAAAGGTTCAATTGCATAAAGCCCTTTTGGATTCTAATGCTTCAGAGCATGGGGCTAGGATGACGGCAATGCACAAAGCAACTGACAATGCAAGTGATATTAAGAAAGAGTTGAGTCTTGTGTACAATAAAGCGCGCCAGGCGTCGATTACCAAAGAGATTCTCGAAATTGTTGGTGGGGCCGAAGCGTTGAATGGTTAAGTCTAGATTTATAGAATTAAAATATTGAAAAGCCGGAAATTAACTCCGGCTTTTTTATTGCTTTTGAGGCTCGATTTTTGATGAATGACCAAGCAATCCCTACCTTTCACAGCAAATACCTGAGATAAAACAATTATGCGGATAACCCTCAGAACCAGAATATACCTTTCCATGCTGGCTATTATTCTGGTTTCATTTGTAGTTACCGGCATTACTGCAATTAATAATTATCGAAGGCAAAATCAGGAGTATCACGAAAGCAGATTATCGCGTAAGGAGGAAGCCGTAAATCAATCACTGGCTTACTATTTGGAGCAGAGAGGAGGAGATATTCCTCAGGACTCAATTGTAGGTGTTTTTAGCGACAAAATATGTGAGTTAAGCGACATTCATAATCTCCCAATTAATCTGTTCAATTTAGAGGGAAATTTGGTGATTTCAAGTGATGCACGAATGTTTAGTGAAGATGGAATTCCCAACGAGATTGACTATACCATTTTAAAGCAATTAAGCACGGGAAACAACAGAGCCGTTATAGAAAAAACCATTGCAGGCAAACCATATTTGTTAGCCTATTGGTATTTCCGAAACCACGAAAATAAGCCTATTGCCATAACAAATGTGCCTTATTTTGAAGAGGAAGAATCTAATCAGGACGAATTACAGGCGTTTCTAAATGGCTTAATACGAGTGTATTTAGTGCTATTTATTGCCGCTGGAATCCTTGCCTATTTCCTTTCAAATTACATCACCAAATCTCTTCAAGCCATTGCCGACAAACTCCGGACGGTTGACATTGCCAAAAAGAACGAGCCCATTATATGGAAAGGGGACGATGAAATTGGAGCCTTGGTGAATGAATACAACCGCATGTTGAATGAGGCGGAAAAAAGCGCTGAGTTATTAGCCAAAAGTGAAAGGGAAAGCGCCTGGAGAGAAATGGCCAAACAGGTTGCACATGAAATCAAGAACCCATTAACCCCTATGAAACTGAGAGTGCAGCATTTATTGCGCGCATGGGACGATAAAGCCCCGGATTTTGATGAAAAACTAAGGAGAGTTTCAGACACCCTTATTGAGCAAATTGACACCCTCAGTAACATCGCCAATGAGTTTTCTAACTTCGCTAAAATGCCAAAAGCCATTAGCGAAAAAACGGATCTAAGTTCTGCTATTCAATCGTCTATTGAATTATTTACAAGTGCAGAAAATGGGATAATTGAATTTCAGAACAATTGCAATACGGCATATATAATTGCAGACAGAGAGCAATTGCTCCGGGTATTTACCAACTTGATTAAGAATGCAATTCAAGCAATTCCTTCCAATCAGGAAGGGAAAATTGTAATTACCCTAAACGCTGTTTCAGATAAATACGAAGTGAGAGTGAAAGACAATGGTGAAGGAATATCGGAGAGTCAGAAAGCTAAAATTTTCGTGCCTAACTTCACCACTAAGTCCACCGGAACAGGTTTGGGATTGGCGATGGTTCAAAACATAGTAGATCAAACCGGGGGCTCAATTACCTTTGAATCAATTTTGGGAAGAGGAACAACTTTTTTCTTGTATTTCCCCCCATTTCAAGATACCGGCTCTAGTTTGTAAAGTACGGGCCTGCTTGGGCTGGCATCATTTTCAAAAGGAGCCATTTGCAGCTCTAAAAGGTAGTCACCATCAGGAATGGAATCGGGCACAAAGATCATTTCAGTAATTGTTTTACGGAGATTGATTTCTTCGGGGTAATTCCAAAATATCCGATGACAGGTCAGTCTTCCCTCATCCGACTCCCTATCAACGCTGGGTAAATCAATAAGCAAGTGTTGAATGGAACTTTTGGCTATAATTTCCATGCTTTCTGGTAATAAGTATGCCGGATTTTGTGCAGAGTAATTATTAATTATTTTAGATGAATTATTAGGAATAGTTCGTAATACTATCGACCCGTAATTATTCAATTCATCAGTACTTGGCAGATCTGTTTCAGTAATCACCAGATCCCCTGATTGCATCCATAAACGATTTTTTTCAAGCAGTCTTAATGGAACGGAATGCAATTTACAAATTGTAAAAAACCGCTTCAATACATTATTAACAGAATACACTTCTTTTGCAATATGCCCAACAGACTCCGTATGCGTTCCATGTCCGTGTGGATTAAAAAAAATGTTTCTGAAATTCACAGAACCCCCTTCAGCAACACTTCCGGTAAAAGCCTCCGAACGAACAGGCTCAATTTGAATGGGATTTACATACCAAGCAGAAACATGCCCGGGACCAGAGGCTAATGGAATGCTTATATCCAAAGGATTATTAAGATTCACACGGAAGCTTTTACCTTGATGTTCAATTGTAGCTTTCATAATGGCAATATATGCCTGAATTATTAATCCGTGATAAACAATGACGAAGACATACGATCAGACCATAGCATTCCTTCATCCGTTGGAACCAAAACCCCGTCTTTTTCCATCAACCATTTTGAACCAATGTATTCCTCCATTTCAGCCTTAAAGTCCTTTTTAATATCCTTGCCAAATCGCTGTTTTAAGTGTTCTATATTCAAACCCGATTTTCTTCTAAGCCCGGTAAGTACTGCCTCATTGTAGAGGGATTGATCAGTGCATACTTCTGTTTCGCAAGCGGTGCTACCTTGCAGAATTGCTTTCATGTACTTGGCGTTATTGGAAACATTCCAAGAGCGTGTTTTACCGTCGTAGGAGTGCGCAGAAGGCCCGATTCCAACATAATGCATTCCCGACCAGTATCCACTATTGTGAACTGCCTCATGCCCTGGTTGGGCAAAATTGGAAACCTCATAGTGCAAGAACCCTTCTTCCTTGAGCATTGCACAGAGGATTCTGTATTGTGAGCTGCTCTGCTCATCATCTGTTGCGGCACTTTTTCCCTGACTTATGAAGTGATGCAAAGCAGTGCCCTCTTCTACTGTTAAACTATAGGCTGAAATATGATTGACACCTTGCGAGAGGGCGATTTTTATGTTTTGAATCCAAACCTCGTCTGACATTCCCGGAATCCCGTAAATGAGATCCAAACTGAAATGTTTAAACCCAAATTGCCGCGCTTTTCCGAGGGCAGAAATGGCATCTTCAGCATTATGGGCCCTATTCATCCAAAGCAAATCCTCATCCCTGAAACTCTGAATCCCGATACTCAATCGATTTATAGGCGTTGAAGAGAGATAGCGCAAATTTTCTTCCGTTAAATCATCCGGATTGGCCTCTAAAGTGATTTCGGCTTTGGGCTTGAGTTCATAGTGCTGATGAATGCATTTCCAAAGTTCTGACCACTCTTCCATGTTCAAAATACTAGGCGTGCCTCCACCAAAATACAGGGAGTCTAATATTGCCGGGGCATTGTTAAATTCCGTAGCCTTTGAGGAAAGTTCAGTACATAAAGCAATCAGCATTTCCCCGCGATATTTAAGGTTGGTACTGAAGTGAAAATCACAATAATGACAAGCTTTTTTGCAAAAGGGAATATGGATATAAAGTCCGGTCATTTCAGAGGCCCAATGCGCCTCTAACGCGAGGGTCTTTTTCATCTGTAATTAGCGCCGCTAGTAAGGCATCAATTTCAGCAATTGCGGTCATTATTTCAGCCATTTCGAGCGTTTTTTCTGCATTTTCGAAGGTTGCCTGCTTATCAGAAGGAACATTACGATCGCTTAATTCAGAGCGCAATGTAATCAGTGATTGATAACCGGCGAGCTTCATCCACCAAATGGGGGAGTTTCTAGCAATATCATCAAAAACCATAAATGAGTCTGTGATCGTCTTTATTTTTGGTTGATTTACCAAATAATTGGAATAAATCTGACTGAGATCATATTTATCATAACCGTCAATTAACTGCAATTTTGATTTAAAATAGTCATCATGAGATGCATCTGCACTTTCTGTGTAAATAATAGCAATCGCCTCAACGACATTCATATTATTTTCCACCTCCAGCGACTTTGCTTTTGATATTCCGCTTAGGGGATTCGAATAATACAAGGCTAACAAAGCTTCTGAGCTCACTAAATAGGATCGGTCATCAGCAAGTTGAGCGTACAATGCTGAATAGCTATTCTCATTAAAATTGGCAGAAAGAACACGGATTGCCTCTGCCTTTACCGCACTTTTTGCATCTGATGCAAGAATTCTATTGAGATGAAGTTCTATTTCTCCGTTTCGAGAACAAATAGGATCTATATTATTCAAAGCCATTAATTGAACTCCCCAAAAAGGATCAAGCAAGGCATCAATAATTACCCGATCAAAGGAAGGGTCGTTATATTGAATGGCAAAAGATAGCGCCTCATATCGACCCATTAAGCTAGTTGCCCTGTAGAATTGTTCCCGCCACATTTCTACGGGCTTATTATCGTTCTTTTGACAAAGTAAAATATGGTCAGCATCCACATTTACGAGTACAGGATTTTGAGCTACCGGGATAGAGAAAAAAGCCTCGCGGTTAGTCATTCTGAATTGATGGTGTTCTTTAGTTTTTTCAAAATACACATCTATGTCTATGGGCAATTCAAAAACCGGAAACTCTTCACTTTGCTCTTGAATAACAATGATTTCCATTGCCCCTGCTTCTTCATTATAGTTGTATGAAATATCAAGAACGGGATGCCCCTTATCTAAGAACCATTGATTGAAGAACCAGTTAAAATCTTGTCCGGTTACTTCTTCAAACGCAAGACGGAGATGATGAATTTCCACGTCGGAATAGGCATTATCCTTCAAGTATTTTCCAAGGGAAGCAAAGAAAGCTTCGTCACCAACGAGATGTCTCAACATGTGCAAAATAGCACCGCCTTTATTGTAAGAATGACCATCAAACATCTCTTCCTTATCGTTATAATCAAAGCGGATGAGGTCTTCATTTTTCCCGAGTGATTCTTGTAAATAGCCATCCCGGCTTTCGCGGGCATGCTCATCAGCCTCGTCTTTTCCGTATTTATGTTCAATCCAGAGATATTCACCATAAGTTGCGAAACTTTCATTGAGAGGAAGATTTGCCCAGCTTTCGCATGTAACAAGGTTTCCAAACCATTGGTGAAACAATTCATGTGCGATAATGTCCTCGTAATCACCATCCAAAAGCTCACGATCGCTCATATTTAAAAACTCACCATGAATTGTGGCAGTGGTATTTTCCATAGCTCCAGAAACGTAATCTCGAACAATAACTTGAGAGTACTTCGACCATGGATAATCATATCCTAGAATATTGGAATAGAACTCAATCATTTCCGGAGTATTTCCGAAAATATTGAACACATAATTTTCATATTCGGGCTCGATGTAATAGTCTACCACCAAATCTTTTCCTTCAGCATTACTCCATTTGCTTTTTGCAACACTGAAGTCTCCAATTGCCATCATTGCAAGGTAAGGGGCATGTGGCAAATCCATTTCCCAATAATCCGTTCTGCTGCCACCTGCATTGAAATTACTATAGATTAATGTGCCGTTTGACAAAGTTTTAAAACGATCATCAACGGTTATAAAAATTTCCTGAGTCATTCGCTGGTTGGGCTTATCAATGGTTGGAAACCAACATGAACTAGACTCCGTTTCTCCCTGCGTCCAAATTTGTGTGGGCTTGCCAATTTCAGTGCTATCGGGATTAATAAAATATAATCCTTTTGCATCGCTAATGGCAAATCCAGCCTGATAGGATTCTATTTCGTCTGGTTTTGAAATGTATTCAATCTCCAGAACCAAGGTATCTTTTGAAGTGTAAGTTTTATCGAGCTGAATAAAAATCTGCATGCCATCATAACGGAAAATGGCATTTTTGGGTGAGTCTGAAGAAGTCAATAAGACCGATTTAATATCCATTCCTTTCGCATCAAGCACCACTGAATCTTGATTGTAAAACCAAGGTTTAAGTGTGACTTGAGCTGTTCCGGGAGCTTGACGATTTTTCCAGTCGAAAGTTAAGTCGATTCGTGTGTGGATAAGGTCAAAAGCCTTTGCTGCAGAAGCGTTGTAAATTTTTTCTTCCGGAAAAACTTCTACTTCATCCAATTCGAAATAGTCCAGATCCTCACTATTTGATTCTTCGCTTTTTTTAAAGAGGGAACAAGCGCTGAATAATATCGAAATAGAGAGCATGGTTAGCACCGACTTCTTATTAAACACCATCATTTTTATTCGAATTAGAATACCGCTTCAAAGTTAAGACAATTGAAATCCTGAATTTACCTAATTGTGACAGGCAGCATAAATGCGTAGATTAGCGGTTTAATTCGGAATTCGGGCGATGTTAAAAGTAGCTATTGATGGCGGTGAAAGCCGCATTATTGAACTCTCTGAGTCTAAGAGAACCGTTAATGTGAATGGTAACGACCACGTTATTGATTTTATCAAACTGGACTCTGGTCATTTTCATCTTATTTGCGATAACAAGTCATTTGATGTAGAACTAGAGTCCTTCAATAGGGATGAAAAAAGTTTAGTTCTTGTTTTAAATGGTATTAGGCATGAGGTTAAGCTCAAGGATCAGTATGATGAGTTGTTAGAGCGCCTTGGGCTTGACAAAACAAGTGCGAAAAAAGACAGTAGTGTAAAAGCACCTATGCCAGGCTTAGTTTTGGATATATTGGTTGCTCTAGGCCAAGAGGTTCAGAAAGACAGTCCATTGATTATTCTAGAAGCCATGAAGATGGAGAATGTGATAAAAGCACAGGGCCCGGGAGTTATAAAGAAGATTTTCATTAATAAAGGTTCAACCGTCGAGAAGAACTCGTTACTCATCGAGTACGAAGCCTGAAGAGTCGAATCAGGCAACATTCCCTCTCAAAACCTCGTTTTAATCAATAAAGACAGGCTTTACACACGGGGCTGTGTATAAGTTCTCGTTGCTGTCAACATAATACCTGAGGGAAACTTAATTTTATGATATCAAGGAATAGCATGCAATCCGGGAAGAATTCATCATTCAAAAACAATCTTTTACACTTCGGGCTTTGCCTGATGGCATTGGGTTATAGCGTTAATTTATACGCTCAGCCTTGTGTAACACCGGTAAATTTATGCGCTGAAGAGCCAGCAACATTTACCGAAATGGATCAAGCTTTTCCGGTAAATGTGGGATGTTTTGATGCGCAGTACACGGCATTTTTCACATTTTCAACGAATGAATTGTTGAACCCCGGACAAGTTACCATCAGCGTTTCTTCTGTTATTTGCTCTGACTTGATAGGTCCACAGGACGTGTATGCTGTTGTGGTTCAGGCAACAATGGGCGATTGCAATCAGGCGGGCTATGTGCCCTTGGGTGATTGCGGAAGTGGAAATGCTGATTTCATTTTTAATAGTGGCGATTTACTACCTGACACGCCTTATTTGCTCATTCTTGGAACCAATACAGATCCCTTTGCGAATCTTTGTGAGGCTTCCGTTACCATTTCCGGTCCTGCCGTTGATATTGATGCTTGTTGTGATGGACAAATAGCCCTTGGCGATCCTTGGTTGATGTCTGTTATCGGCGGAACCCAACCTTTTGGTCAACCCGCCTCATATACCTGGTACCCTCCTGAAACCTTAGATAATTCTGCATCTTCTGACCCAACAGCTTATCCTGAAGAAACTACTACTTATGAAGTAACAGGGACGGTTGGAAATTGCACGGTGACTGATTTTGTTACCGTATTTGTAGGCCCACCAATCAACATTCCAAATACGTTCACTCCCAATGGAGATTTAATAAATGATCTCTGGTTATTAGCCGGAATTCAACGGTTTGAGGGCGTGTTAGTAACTGTATTTGATCGATGGGGACAACAGATTTATAAATCTCTTGGTTACACTCAGCCATGGGATGGCACGAATAACGGAAAAAAATTACCTACAGCCACCTATTACTACGTGATAGAGTTGAATTCTTTGGATGTTAAAATTCCACCCATCACTGGGTCAGTAACATTAATTCATTGATCATGAAGAAGTTATTGGTCCTCACTCTTGTTTTGCATGGCTTTTCCGGATGGGCGCAGCAGGTTCCGCAGTACACGCACCACATTCTGAACATGTTTGGGATTAATCCGGCTTTTGCAGGAAGCAAAAAATGCCTTGACCTCAAAATGGGTTACCGTGAGCAATGGCGGGGATTTGAAGGCGCCCCTAAAACTGCTTATGCCAATATGCATGGAAAAATTGCGGAAAATAAATTCAATTTTCATGGCATAGGCGGAAGAGTAGAAACGGATGATGCCGGGCCATTGAGTTATACGGCATTGAACTTTGCTTATGCCTATCACATGAAGGTTAATCATAAGTCGATGTTCAGTGCTGGGCTGGCGGCTGGCTTTTTACAATGGCGAATAGACGGAGGCGGCATTACGCTGCCGGAAACAGGCTTTTTTGATGACCCGGTTTTAGGCAGTACACAAGCACAATTCATTTTTCCTACTATAGATTTTGGCCTGTGGTGGTATCGTGACGATCGCTTTGTGAGTCTTGCTTTTCGAAATCTGGTTGAACGGAAAGTCGAAAATGTTGGGATGGACACCAGAATAAACCGACATTATATTTTAACAGGTGGAAGAGTTACCGATATAGGTGATGAATTTTATTTCAGAACCAGTGTTAATATTAAATATGTGCCTAACTCTAAATTGGCGATTGATCTTGTTGGGATGATCGATTACAACGATAAAATTGCTTTAGGCTTAGGGGTGAGAAATGGAAATGGCCTGATGGGACTGGTAAGGTTTGATGTGTTTGATTATGTAACCCTAGCTTATTCTTATGATCTGACGGTTTCAAAAATCCGATTTGATGGAAGAAGCACGCATGAAGTTATACTTGGAATTCAGGCTTGTGCCAAAAATGCAAAAGGAGGAATTCCTTGCAGTGCCTATGATTGATAAGGCAAAATGGTTTAACCCCATTTTGTGACAACATAAATCTTAATGCCTTGATCCGAATAACGCTCTTCGTATTCGCCTCCTTTTTTTGTGTGCGAGTTAGCCTTGCACAAACCATGTATTGGGTTGGAGGCTCAGGAAACTGGAACAATGCCGAAAATTGGTCGCTTAGCCCACAAGGAACGGGTGGTGCAGGCATTCCCGATCAAGATAATAACGTAGTTATTGGCCAAACTATTGCAGAAGAAATCAATATTACTGAATCTGCGTTTTGTGCTGGATTATTAGTCGAAAATCTAAGCGCCTTATTAGTGTTTTCAGCCACAGAACAAGCCTCATTCAACTCTTTTGGAAGTGTTGTTCTGCATGACTCATTGGCGATAATTATTCCGCATTGGAACCTCATGGGTAATAGCCCTCATTTAAATGCGAATGATGCAGACATTAGTTCCGAAATAATAGTGAATGTTGACCATGCTTTTAATTTAGACAATCATTTAGTTCTTGATGGAAACGGAACCTTGAATTTACTATCAGGCTCATTCAATTCAAATGGTTTTTCTATTGCTTGCGATATATTCAAATCATCACCGCAATTTGGAACTATTGATCTCAACTCTTCACTATTTTATGTGTCGGAAGGCATCAGTCTGAATGCACAAACCCCAATATTGCAAGAGCATACAAAAACCTTGCTCTATCCACAGCAAATGGCATTTCTTGAGCCCGGTAATTTGCAATTTGAATCGCAGCAATTACCAACTTGCGGAAATGGCCCTGGTCAAACACCATTTACCATTGATGCTATTGTACTATCTAACTATAACGGAGAAGATATTTCATGTAATGGTGCGGATGACGGCGTTGCAACCGTTACAGTATCTGGTGGAATAGGACCCTTTATCTATCAATGGATTGGAGGTGATCTTCCTGGTTTCACTCAAAACTATTCTAATTTGGGTGCAGGAACTTATACTGTTTTAGTTACTGATTTAGGCCAAGGCATTACCTGCGTTGATAATGTGCAGTTCGCAGAACCAGCACCCATCACTATTTTCAGCTTGAGTCTAACACCCCCAAGCTGTGAAGGAAATTGCAATGGAACGGCCACACCAATTGCTATTGGAGGAGTTCCTAATTATGAATACAATTGGAGCAACGGCGAAACTGGATTTATGGCTACACAGCTTTGTGAAGGAAGCAATACGCTAATACTTGCAGATAGTAATGGATGTACTTTTGATTCAACTTTTACACTTGAAAGAGAAATACTAAATTTTAATTTATCAGTAATAAATGTTTTATGCGCTGGTGGAATCACTGGCTCTGCAACAGCTAATCCGGATGGGGGAGCGGGTGGTCCGTACACCATAGAATGGTCTAACGGAGATTCCGGAGTACTTGCTGATGGCCTTACTGCGGGTGACTATACGCTGAGCATAACTGACGGATTAAATTGTACCTCTGATACAACATTCACAGTTACAGAAGAGCCTCCGATTATTATCAATGAAGATGAAATTATTGATGAAAGTTGTGTTGGAGAAATGAATGGAGCAATTAGCATCAGTGTTTCCGGAGGAAGCCTAAACTATACTTTTGAATGGTCAGGCCCCAACGGGTTCAGCTCTGTAAGCGAGGATATTAATGGTTTAGGCGAGGGAGATTATTCCATTACTGTTACAGATGCCAATAATTGTGAGAACACAATTACATTCGCCGTTGACGCACCACCATCGATTTCAATAACAGGATTAATTACTCCGGTTGCTTGTGCGGGCGAATCCACAGGGGCTATTAATCTTACAATTTCTGGTGGTACTCCGGGTTTCCTTGTAGCCTGGAGCGGTCCAAACGGATTTACCTCAAATGTTCAAGACATCACTGGTCTGTCTGCAGGGGATTATACCATTATTGTAACAGACAATGCCAGTTGTGAGGAATCAGAAAGTTTTACAATTACTGAATCTCCCGAACTTGTTTTGGATCAAACAATCACCGAAGTTTCGTGCTATAACGGAGCTGATGGAGCCATTAGCATAACTGTTTCGGGAGGAACACCCACATTTAGTTTTGAATGGAGCGGCCCAAATGGATTTATTGCTATTACTGAAGACATCGCGGGATTAGAATCTGGAGATTATTCTCTCACCATTACAGATAGTAATAATTGCGAAACAGACTATATTTTTCCCTTATCAAATCCAGATCCATTTGATGTTCAAAGTGTTGTGACAGCAGTTTCTTGCTTTGGCAACGATAATGGAACTATTGATCTTAGCGTAAGTGGAGGCAGTCCAAATTATACCTACGGATGGACTGGGCCTAATGGATTTGGATCAACTTTAGAAGATATTAACTCCCTTGAGCCGGGTAATTATTCAGTAACAATAACAGATGCAAATGGATGTGAAGAAAGTCAAGATTTTATAATTGCAGAGCCAACTGAAATTCTTGCTAATCCTGTGATTACCAATATTAGCTGCGGCGGACTTACCGACGGAGCAATTGATCTCAATGCAAGTGGTGGAACACCAGGATATTCCTACGATTGGAGCGGACCGGACGGATTTAGTTCTGTTAACGAAGAGATAACAGGATTGAACAATGGCAGTTATAATTTAACGATCACTGACTCCAATTCATGTACAGAAGATTTCACATTTGATATTACAGAAGATCCTCCATTGGAATTAAATGCAATTATTACAGATGTTGATTGTAATGGCGCAAACAATGGTGAAATTGACCTCAGCATTACCGGAGGAATACCTAATTATGACATAGCCTGGTTAGGAGACGCAGGATTTACCTCAAGTACCGAAGATATCAGCAATTTGGCACCCGGTGATTATTCAGTTGCCGTGACCGATGCAAATTCCTGTATAATTTCTCAAACATTTAGTATTTCGGAACCTGTAGAAATTGAAATAATTGTGGATTTAACGCCAATTACTTGTCCTGGTGAAGCAGATGCCACAATTGATATTACTATAAATGGCGGTAATTTTCCTTATGATTTTGATTGGTCTGGTCCTGGCGGATTTACTGTTAACACTGAGGATATTGGGCCAATTGGTCCTGGTACCTATACATTGGAACTCAGCGATAATTTAGGCTGTATTCAAACAGCAGAAGTTATTATTTCGGAGCCAAGTCCAATTATTGTTATTCCTGTAATTTCAAATATTAGTTGTGGAGGATTAGCTGATGGAAGCATAGAGATCAGCATTTTAGGTGGCAGCCCCAATTACACGCAACTTTGGGCAGGGCTAGGGGGGTTCAGTTCTACAGAAGAAGACATTTTCAACCTGGCTCCAGGTAGCTATGATTTAATGGTAACTGATTTTGCGGGATGCTCGGAATCATTTACTTATGATATCACGGAAGAGCCGCCTCTTGAAGCAGAAACTGTTCTAATTGACATTTCATGTTCAGGTGAATTGGACGGTTCAATAAATTTGCAAATTAGTGGAGGGAATAGTCCATTTGATATTGTATGGACCGGTCCCGCTGGATTTAATGCTGCAACAGAAGACATTTCTGGATTAGACGCAGGAGATTATAATTATACCATTACCGACTTCAATAATTGTGTGCTTTCCGGCACGGTAACAATTGTAGAACCTTTGCCAATTGATGTTGAGGTTCAAACTGAAAATCCCTCATGTAATGGGGCAAACGATGGAAGTATTACCCTAACAATTTCAGGGGGACAAAGTCCTTACGACGTTCAGTGGGGCGGAGGATTAAGCGGTGAGTCGATTACAGATTTGGAGCCGGGAACTTACACACCAATCATCACGGATTTTGCCGGCTGTGTTTTGAACATTGCCCCAATAACAATTACCGAAGCACCGCCAATTGATGTGGTGTTTGATGTGCTTAATTCGGAATGTGCCGGACAACCAATTGGCGAAATTCTAGCTAATATTTCAGGAGGCGAGCCCGATTATGTGCTTTTATGGTCGGGGCCAAATGGATTTAGCGCTAGCAATGAGTTAATAACAGGGCTTGAAACGGGCACTTATGAAATAGAAATTACGGATGCCGCAGGCTGTGTTTTAAATGATCAGATTGACCTTACATCACCGGAACTAATTGATTTACAATTCGACATCAGCACCATTGTTTGCGCTGAAGATTTGGGTGATATTTTATTGAGTGTTATCGGCGGAACCCCACCTTATGCATACAGTTGGACAGGGCCAGGCGGCTTTAGTTTTCCGGGCGAAGACCTAATAGGGGTTTCTGCGGGTGATTATACAGTAATTGTTACCGATGATAATGCTTGTATTGGTCAAGGCACAGCTACACTTTCTGCCCCCAATCCTTTAGCTATAAGCGCCTTAGTTACGCCACTCGATTGCTCAGGCAATGATAATGGAAGCATAAATCTTAGCATAGCAGGCGGAACTCCTGTTTACACCATAATGTGGTCTGGACCAGGAGGATTTGTTGCAGGAACTGAAGATATATCGAGTCTTGCACAAGGTGATTATTTTGTGGAAATTGAAGATGCGAATGGCTGCCAGACGGATAGCACTTTTACGGTGAGTCAGCCACCTCTAATCGAAATAACTTCTGTTGTAACCAATCCACTTTGCGCTCAGCAGAACACCGGAGCAGTTGATATTACAGTGAGCGGGGGATTTGCACCCTATACCTTTACTTGGACAGGTGATGGTGGATTTGGTTCACCGGCGGAAGATATTTCAAATGTAAATACAGGGAATTACTTCTTGCACATTGATGATTCTGGCAGCTGTGTTTTTGATACCACGTTCACACTAACTGAAACGCCTGGAATTTTTGTTGATGCCTTGTTGACTAATATTATTTGTGGCGGCACACTCAACGGAGCCATTGATATTACGGCCTCTGGCGGCAGTGGAAGCTATGAATTCCTATGGGATGGCCCACAAGGTTTTGTTTCAACACAAGAGGACCTTATAGACCTCAATGCCGGACAATACGACCTTGAAATAACCGATTCAAACGGCTGTTCAATTGACACCAGTTTTACACTCACTGAAGCACAACTGCTTGAGGCAAGTTTTGTAGCAATTAACCCCGCTTGTGGGCTGTTAAATGGATCCATTGAGGCTGTTACAACGGGTGGAACGCCGGGGTACTCAACAGAATGGTTCGATATCAGCACAGGTATTCCAATCTTTGTATCAGATCAGCTTGTAATTGATAATTTGGGCTCTGGCTTTTATCAATTCGAATTGACCGATGCTCAAGGATGTTTCTTCTCCGAAATAGTTCCGATTACAGATGAGCCGGGCAGTGTTGAATTCAATGCAACAGGCTTATTATGTTTTGGGGATTCAAACGGAACCATAGATATTACCATTAGTAATGGAACACCGCCCTACTTAATTGAATGGTCAGGGCCAGATGGATTTAACTCTAATCAAGAAGATATTAGCGATTTGCAAGGGGGTGATTATATTCTCAGCGTTACTGACGACAATAATTGTGTAATTAATGATATAATAACTGTTGATGAGCCTCTTGCTCTTGTGCTTGATCCTGAAACGGTTGATGTATTTTGTAATGGAAGCAATTCTGGGGAAGTGCTTCTAGAGGTATTTGGAGGAACAGAGCCGTATGTTTATGCATGGTCAGGGCCTGGTGGATTTGAATCAGATGAATCAGATATCAATGGACTGGCGACAGGTAGCTATACCTTAACATTAACTGATGCCAATTTATGTGTGGCCGATACTACTGTTGCTATTGTGGAATCAGTATTACTTGATATTTCTTTATCATTTACTGCATTTATATGCAATGGAAGTGCTGATGGAACGGTAGATTTAACTGTTAATGGTGGAACAGCACCCTATATTTTTGAATGGAGTAATGAAGGGAATATTATTTCTTCTAACGAAGATTTAATTAACCTAACACCGGGTGATTATAGCCTTCATATAGAAGATGCCTTAGGGTGTTTTAGAGATTCTATGATTATAATCACTGAAGCCTCTTTGGTAAACATAAATGTTTTGGCTACTCAGCCTTTATGCGGAGTGAGCAACGGGTCATTTTTGGCAGAAGTGACTGGAGGAATCGTAATTGGCGATTACATTTATGAATGGTATGATTTAAGCTCGGGCATCCCGGAATTGATAGGGAACAATGCTTTGATAGAAAATTTGCCAGCAGGTATTTATCAGTTAATAGCGTATGATGATCTCGGATGTTCTGCCGGAGAACTTAGCAACTTAAGTGATATTGGCGCCGAATTAGAGGCTCTAATTACAAATGTTTTATGTTTTGGAGATACCAACGGAACAATCGATCTCAGTGTTAATGGAGCGGCAGACCCATATACTATAGTATGGGGGGGGCCTAATGGTTACACTTCGGCGGCTGAAGACATTTCGGACCTTTTTGCAGGCGATTATTCAGTAATAGTAGAGGATAATAACGGCTGCACATTCACTGATTTATTTGAAGTAGAAAGCCCTGAGCAAATACTTATAAATTTAGTAATAGGAGAAATATTCTGTTTTGGAGACTCCAATGGTTCAATTTCAGCGCAAATTACAGGAGGCACAATTGATTATGATATTAATTGGTTTGGTACTGGAGGATTTAGTGCAAACGGACCTGATATTGCAAACTTACAGGAAGGCTGTTATGATCTGGTAATACAGGATGCGAATGCTTGTGTTGCTGACAGTACTATTTGTTTGATTGCCCCTGCCGCACTTGATTTAACCGCCAGCATTACGGATGTAATTTGCGGAGGCCAAGCTCAAGGAATAATCGATTTGACCATCAATGGTGGAAGCCCCGGCTTTGTAGTAGAATGGGTAGGTCCTGATGGGTTTATTGCAGGAATTGAAGACATTGGAAATCTGTTTGATGGAGCTTATGACGTGCAAGTAGTTGATGCTAACAATTGCCAAACGACAGGAACCTTTTTTGTAAATGAGAATCCAGCGCTTTCCACTGATCCTATTATCACCAATCCACTTTGCACAGGAGAGAGCAATGGAAGCATTCAACTTCAAGTTATAGGTGGCGCAGAACCGCTTACTATAGAGTGGTTTGGGCCAAATGCATTCTCCTCATTTGGAGCAGACATTTCTAACTTGTTACCCGGGATTTATACTTGGTTGATGTTTGATGCAAATGGTTGTCAGGCAAGCGACGAAATTACACTATCAGATCCAGAACCACTTGCTCTTGACTCTCTAGTGATTCATCTATCCTGTTTTGATTCTAATGATGGTTCTATTGAATTATTGATTTCTGGAGGGACACCAATTTATTCCGTTTTCTGGACAGGGCCGAATGGATTTAGTAGCACAGCAGAAGATATTTTTAATTTACAACCCGGCACGTATCAGTATCAAGCTGGAGATGCAAACGCATGTGTAATTTCAGGTCAGATTCAGGTAGATGAACCGCCATTATTAGTAATCGATTTGGACAATACTCTTAACCCATCTTGTTCAGACAGTTTTGACGGATTGATTGACATCAGCGTAAGCGGCGGACAGCCTAACTACACCATCACATGGACTGATGAAGATGGAAACACCATAAGCAATTTAGAGGATCTCATAGACTTAGGCCCCGGCCTTTATAATGTTGAGGTAATTGATTCAGGAAATTGTGTTCAAACAATTACTGATATCGAGCTTATTGCATTGGATGTTGTTACGGCATTAACAACGGCTGATTTTCAAGCTTGCTTCGGAACAGGCCCATTTCTGCTGGAGGGAGAAGCTACTGGTGAGGAAACGCTGAGCTGGTCAGATGAAATTGGGCTTGTATTGAGCGACTCTTCTTCTGTATGGGTAAACCCACCGCCGGGCGAGTATTATTTTGTTTTTGAGGCTATAGATGGCCCTTGTTCTGCAAGTGACACAGTATTTATTACTATTCTATCCAACCCATTTGCAGATGCCGGCGAGGATGATTTTATTTTTCCGGAAGAAGATATTATAATTGGCGGAAACCCAAGTACCGATAATGACCAAAATATAATTCTCTGGTCGCCTGAGCTGAACTTGAGTGATACAACAGATGCTAATCCTACCGTAATTGGTTTGATGAATGATCAGTACTTTTTTCTGCAAGTTACAGATGCTAATGGCTGCGTTTCCATTGACAGTGTATTAATCTCCATCATCCCCGAAATAGACATCCCCGACGGTTTCACTCCAAACGGTGATAACATGAACGAAACATGGATCATCGGCAATGTAGAAATGTATCCGAATATTGTAGTTGAAATATATAATCGTTGGGGAGAATTGCTTTTCAGAAGCGAGGGATACAATGAACCTTGGGATGGCAGATTTAATGGGGATCCTTTGCCAATCGGGACCTATTATTACGTGATCGATATAAATGAACCGGAGTTTCAGGATAAAATAAGCGGACCATTAACCATTTTGCGATGAAAAGAATTATGATTCATAACGCTAAGCGGATAAACATCGGAAATACGGCGCCGGAATTATTGAAGTGGCTTTATGCCATTATGCTATGCCTTTTTCTAATTGGTGTTTCACAACGAGGCCATGCTCAACAACTACCTCAAGTGAGTCAGTATTTAAGTCAAGCCTACATGATGAATCCGGCTGTTGCAGGATCTAAAACCGAATTTGAGGCCCGAAGCATGAATCGCTATCAATGGGTTGGAATTACGGATGCTCCAAGAACCTTTGTGTTGAGTTTGCAAGGGCCGCTTCGAAATCCTAAAGTAGGATTGGGAGGCTATTTGTTTACGGATAATGCCGGCCCTACAAGGCGCACGGGCATTCAGTTTTCGTATGCTTATCACTTCAAATTGAATGATTATACCAAATTGAGTTTAGGAATGTCGATGGGCATGCTTCAGTTTGCGATTGATGGTAGTAAAATTACACTTGGGGAACAGGGCGACCCTGCTTTATTTAGTCAGCTAAGCGACCAGATTGTGTTTGACGCAACTTTTGGGGCATACCTGTATGGTGAAGATTATTACATTGGTTTCAGTGCGCCGCAAATGCTGCAAAATCAAATCAATTTGTATGATAGCGAAACTCAATCCCTGAGCAAACTCGAAGATCATTATTATTTATTTGGAGGTTACAAATGGCAAGTCAATGATGACTTTATGCTAGAGCCATCTGCCCTGTTCAAATATGTTTTTCCAGCACCCTTAAAAGTGGATATTAGCGCACGTGCATTTTACCGCAAAATGGTTTGGCTAGGCGCTTCATGGAGAAGCAATGATGCCTGGGTTGCCATGGCCGGTTATGAATGGAATGAGCGATTAATGATTGGCTACTCTTACGATTTTAGCACAACAAACATCCGCAGACATAGTGATGGAACCCATGAAATACAACTGGGATTTAGGTTCGTTAGTAAATAATATGGAATTAGCTTCTTTAAGCGCAACAATGCTAAATGGTAAAACCATCTCCGGGATATGATAACAAGCTTTGGGGAGATGCTATCAAATCTCCGCATCCAAAACATCCTTCATATCCGGGGCCTCCGGCTTGATGTTTTTAGCAATTGAATAGGAAATAAAAGCTCCAATTCCTGCGCCAAGTAATGCAAAAAGGTAAGATTGTAATCCTTCTCCCACAAGAATTTGTCCTACAAGTGCCCCGATTAACTCAAAGCCAATCCAGAGGAAAATTGTTATTAATACATAAACCCAAGGTTTAGCGCCTTTTTCTTACCAGCTTTGCATTGTGTTTACAAAGCAGAACTAGGGCTATAATTTCAAGCATCGTATATTGGAATTAGTGGTTTATCTTTGGGCTCGCTTGCGAAGATGGAAAAAAATATTGGGGAATGATGCAGGCGGGAATAAGAAACAAATACTCAATTTATGAATCCGGATTTCAACATACGCTTCAAGTCATACCTTTCCACACTTTCTAATCAATTAGAAAAAACAGCGGAATCAGTCAATCCGGGACTAGAGTTTTACAGATCAGGTGCGCGCAATACACTTTTCAGACTTGAAGGAATTTGCAGAATGTATCGCAAGATTGCGGATAGCAAAAAGCTTGATAAATGGTACAAGGTTTTTAAGGAGCTCGAAGACATATTGGGTTCTATTGATCATAATGATACGATGGCACGAGAATTTGCTCAGATCCCAGAATTGAAAGCACTTTCAGACAAAGTATTTCTCGAACGATTTAACGCGGAGATCGACTTTTTAGGCGAAAAGCTTAAGTCAGATAATTGGATTGGTGGAGCCAAAACAAAGGCTATCCTCAAAGATATCCAAGAGTTGAACAATATGAATAGTGAACAAGAGCGTGAAGCTGTTGCAGAGTTTTTGATTGATGAAATGCAGAAGTTGGAATGGCAATACGAGGAAGGCGAAATAGACTTACGTAAAATAGAAGACGGGTTGCATGAGTTTAGGAGAAAACTGAGGTGGATTAGCATTTACGCAACCGTATTGGAAGGGGGCGTTCAATTAAGAAATGTTCCTGCCCTTGACCCAAATATTGAATCATATTGCACTGATGCAATTGTTAATTCGCCATTTAACCGTTTCCCTCCGGCAATCGAAGGTAGGGAGCCCTTGGTAATTCAATCGACTTACTTTTATGCATTGAGTTGGCTCATCCAGTATTTAGGGGATTTAAAGGATGTAGGCCTTCGTTTTGGTGCGGCGCAAGAGCTTGTGCAGGTAAGTGAAATGTCAGAAGAAAGTAGAGATGCGTTTTTGCTTCAGTACCGCCAAAAAATGGACTTTAATCCCCTGTTAGTGCTCACACATGCCGAGCAAGCAATTGACAATTTTTTACAAAGAGATCTTATTCTGCACAAAATAGCTCGTGATCTAAAGAGAGAACTATTCTAATTTTCGAAAACAATTTCGATCGCTTCGTTTCTTTTCATCGAGCTGGTAAGAATCAGCGGAAATTTTTTCCATCCTGAACGAATAATACATTCTGCCGTATTTGGAGAAACGCTTCCTTCGTTATGTGCATAAGCAATGAGCTGATTTGTGCCATAATCCAAAGGCAGCTTAATTTTCTTGGGTTTTCTTCCTAATCCATAATTGCTGAGAATAAAATTTCCGTTGAGACTCATGGAAATGGTGTCGCCATCAATATTGGCATTATCACGAATGAAAATGGTGATGTTTTTACGCCTCACTTGAATACTTTTGGAGCGCTCTGTTTTACGACCCTCAAATTCACGCAAAACAAGATAATCAGGCGGATCTACAATGGGACTGAATTTTTTAACGGACTCTTTCCAATTCAAACCCGGACGAAACCTGACTACTAAACCAAATGAATTACCCCTGGCTTTTGCCTCGCTTCGCCCTAAATCGGAAAACAATTTGGTGCTGAACATATCAAATCCCCCCAAATGATGTGTGTACCTCAAAGCCAAATCAATGGAATGCCTACCTTCATTGGAGCTCAAGCCAACTTCTGGAGCCATGTATGGCAGTCTGATTTTTTCGGACTGAGTAATAGAAGAAAACAGGTCTTCACTGTGCTCAAGCTGAAAGGCCGAAACGTAGGTGAATCCATACCCCATGCCAAACTTCATATTGCATGGCTGATTGTTACCACAAGGCATCATCACATAAAACAAGCAGCCTATTTGTGGGTCGTAATGAATCACACTGTATTCACTGTTTCCCTGACTAAAAGTTTGAGCATTTAGAAATAGGCCCCCTTCAAAATCAATTCCGGCACGTTCTTTAAACTGAATACCAACACCCGCTCTGATTTGAAATACTCCCCCAATTCCTTGGGTCCATGCAGCTCCACTATCGGTATCCATTCGAGAGAAGGAAAATCCCATTCCCAGTGAAATTGGCGCATTCAAACGAAAAGCAGGTTGAGCCAATGAAACAATAGCCAAATGCATGAAAAACACTAAAGTTGATGTAATTAATAATACTCTTTTCATGTTAACGAAATTTGTGTGTTTTGCCCAGCAAGGGTAAAGCTTAGGATTACCTCTTCACAAATCGGATGCTTAGAACATGCTGTTCATCGCGGAATTCGAATACATAAACACCGGAACTCAAATCATATACTGGAATATTCATCCCATTTAATTCAATTGAATTATTAATGGTTAATTTATGAATTATTCTTCCTTGAATATCTCTAATAATAACAGCGCAATTGACAGCGTTTATTCCTGATGATCTTATTCTGATTTCATCAGATACAGGATTGGGATAAATTGCAATTGCGGGCTTGCCAAATTCTTGAACCCCTGTAGCGTCTTCATCTAAATTTACATTATCTACGTAAATATAATTACCCCAGCTTCCCATGTTTCGGAATGCAATGATAATTTCATCAGCATCAGCATAAGCGCTCAAGTCGAGAACTTCCGTTCTCCATTGCTCTGCATTTGGAATAAAGGGATCGCCGGTTGCCGGAGCCGTTGCCAGATCGGTATTGCCTTTCATGTATATCTGATCCCAACTAGCACCGCAATCAGGACTGATTAGTACAGCAAGGGTGTCGGTATAAGGAAAACCGTAAGGAGCATAAGCCACATCAAATCGAAGTTCAGGAGCCGGAGCATTACTGATGTCTATCTTAGGAGTCCAAACTTCGTCCATGCTATTGCCTACATCTTGCCAATAATTATCAAAGAACAAAGAATAGCTGCTTTCTGCGAATCCACCAGCACCGGTGGTTACGGTCCAATTAAAATTACCCCCAGTTGGATGATTGAACTTCCAAGTTTCTGGAATTCCTCCATTTTCAAAACCTTCTTCTAAAGGAGCCATTGTATTATCTGCACTGCGTATATAAGTAGTTTTCACTACAGTAGCACTTTGGCCATTGTCGTTTACTGTAAGACTTACATCAAACTGTCCACTCGTTTCATATATTACGGTTGGATATTTCTCATCGCTCTCTGACGGAATAGCTCCTGGGAATGACCACTCGTAAGTAGCATTAGCACTGCAAACACTGTGATCTACAAAATGAACGGGATCGCCCGGACAGAAAAAGCTTCCGTAGTCAGCAGCAAAATCAGCCAGCAAAGCAGGAGTTTCATACAAATCAGCTTCCCACACACCTAAGTTCCAAGTGGCGAATCTGATTTTATTATCACGATAAAATGGAACTAATCGAAGTGGCTCAGCCGTTACGGGGATTCCATCAGCAACCAATTCCCAAACATCCATACTATTGTTTCGATAATACATTTCACCAGGTTGTGACGCGAGATAAACCCCACCATCGGTGCCAAATACATGTGCAATTGCCCAAGGACGAGCAGACGTTAATTCAGCTCCGCTTAAGTTTTCCCAAGTACTTCCGGCATTTGCAGTGCGATAGACTTTATTGCCAATATTTCCATCAGCATAGGCAACCCACATTTCTTGTGGATTTGTGCCACTTAAAGTAAAGACCAGAGCGCGAAGGGTTTGTGGTATGTTCATTTGCGACCATGAATCTCCACCATCGGTAGTTCTCCAGAGTTTGGATGAATTACCGGTGGCTTGATGCAATACCATCACATTGGGATCGGCATAGCTTTGTTCAATCCATAAAACCCAATGATCAGGATTCACATTGAAACTGTGGTGTTCAGCAAACGTGCTTCCACCGTTTATGCTTTTATAAAGTTTATTTTCTTTACCCAACCAGGCCACATTATAGTAGCGGTTGTCGAACATAATACGAGAGCTGTTATTGAACCAATAGCTTTCGTTTGGAGATAAACTCATTCCAAAATATTCAGGCAATCCATCAATGGTTTCAGGCAGTGTTCTTCCAGCGATATCAGAAAAATACGTTTTGCGTTCATCGCTATAATTCACGTATCCAGTTGGTGCTTCACCTCCACCTAAAGCCAAAAACTCGCGTTCCGGATACATTTCATAATAGCCCATATTGCCATTATGGTAGCGCCCCCCGACCATAATATCGTGGTTCCAACCTTGATCATATCCCCAAAGATTTACGGCTCTTATTCCGCGACATCTGCTTTCATGGCTTTCCATAAACGTAGTGCTGAAATGAAGTCCCCCATCATTGCTTAACCATATTTCTTCGGTATTGACACCTGTTTTATAGATGCGCAATTCTTGCATATCAACGTGCACATTTGGAACATAACCCACATATCCGGCCTTTGCAAAATAGCTGGCACAAGCATCATCACTTTGCCATAGGCTTAAACCCCCAATTAAAACTTTGTTGGCATCTAAATGAGAGGCGACCATAGTGGTATTGTAATGAATTTGAGTATAATCCCCATTGTCTCCTGAAAAGTTCATCAGATTAGGATGATCTTCTGTGTATGGGGCGCCAATTTCCCCATGCGGTAATGACCAGGTTTCACCAGCGTCATAACTTACCCATATTCCCACAAAACCATTGGTAATCGTGCTTGCACCGGCATCTTGATATCCAACCAAAAGAGCATAAATACGATTGGGATCTGCCTCTGAAACCGCCAGCCTTCCCCCATCAATACTGATCAATCCCTCGTCGCCAGGAGCGGGACTATACCAACCATTATCAAAAACCTCGAAGGTCAATCCGGCATCGGTACTTTTGTAAAATCGACTATAATTGAGGTCTGATTCGTATTGAATAGTATAAAGCACATCCGGATTTCCTGGCTGAAAAACGATGGGCATACATTCTCTTTGTAAGATTTCCACCCAATTATCACCGCCATCAACAGAGCGAAAAAACCCTTGATTTGTGGCGGCATACATAATGGAATAATCTCCAGGGTTGAATGCTATTTCCCAGGCGGAAATATTCATCGCTACAAAGGATGGCTGTCCTATCACAGTCCATGTTAAACCCCCGTTGTTGCTTCGCCAAATGTCGTTGGACGAGCAGAAATACACAAGGTCAGGATCTGCGGGGTGAATGCGAATTGCAGTAATCGTATTAACCATGGTTTCTGCGGTCATAAATTCCCAATTGGCACCGGCATCCAAGGTTTTGTAAACCCCACCGGATTCTGTACCGCAATAAAGGATGTTTGGATTGCTCAAGGAGCGATCATGACAATATACATTGGCCTGCTCGGAAGTAGGAGTAAGTGTACCGTCGGCATTGTAGTGAACATCAGGGCCGGCAAAAGACCATTCTCCATCTCTGTTACCGCTTCGTTTATTAAGAATCTCACGTGACATAGCCACTCTTTCAACACCATCAGGCGCCGCCACATTTCCTTTTGAATCAATCCATGCCTGATTGGCCGAAACCCATCTTTTATAATATTGAGTATGCACGGTTTTTACAAAATCCTGCCCTTCGTAATATTGCTCGTACTGAGCCTTAACTTCAAGTGCATTCGGGTTTTCAGAATACATCAATTGAGCCCAATTAGGAATGTTTGGGTCGTTTGATTGAATAGGAGGATAAGACTGTGCTTGAGTTAAATGACTGATCAAGCAAAGAGAAAAAGCAATAATTAATCGTGACATCCGGTGGGAATTTGCGGTCTAAATTACTAATATATGCATTGTTTCCTTATTAACAAATAATGCTTGTCCGTAATATTACCACTTAAAAGCTGATCCGGCAATTGCGGCCCTGCTAAAAAGCTGACCAGACATATATCTACGATTGGCTTTATA
>Ga0209284_10001525_pt1 | contig 35492 bp, 27 predicted proteins | sample FRY03_FD_187211 | JGI IMG/M metagenome (GOLD analysis project Ga0209284, IMG submission 187211) | Freshwater microbial communities from Lake Fryxell liftoff mats and glacier meltwater in Antarctica - FRY-03 (SPAdes) (version 2) | ecosystem: Environmental > Aquatic > Freshwater > Ice > Glacier... | reverse complement strand
CGCCACAAAGACGGGGCTGACGGTGTCGACGACCATAAACGCCAAGACTTACGCCACCAAGAGGCCGCTTGACCACAACTTCAAAAACGACATGGGTCGCTACATCACTTTTGATGAGAAAATACCCAAATGGAATTACCTGATCAAGCCCGGAAATTGACCATCTTATTTTTTAATCATTCCTTAACAGCTATTAGTTTGTAGTTGTTAGCTTTTTTTAAGTATTTGATAAATAGAATATTAGCTATGAATTTAGCCAAATTAATAGTACAAACTAATTCTGCGTTAGAACTTATCAGTTCAGTATTCTCTGTTGGAAACGCAGGTTTTCGCGCCGTCTTCCTATTGTCCCTGTAGCGCCGTCAAGGTTGGCTTTAATAAAACCGGCCGGTTTGCCACGGGTACTAGCTTTAAAATTCAAATTGCCCCGGATGGAGCAGATTCTTTTCAGGCGGCCTACGTGGACCTACCCGTATCCTCCGTGGGGGATGTCGATATAACCGGTATTATTTCATCGCAAATACCCCCCGGCGACTACCGGGTTCGGGTAGTTGGTATTCATCCTGCCTTCGTAATCAATGGGAGTGTCAGTCCTGCTACATTAACCGTTCTGTCGGTTCCGTCGGCTACCCTGAGTGGTGCACAGGAGATTATTGGCCGTGATACAGCTCGTCTATCTGTAGCCTTTACGGGCAGAGGCCCGTGGACGTTCATCTACCTGACTATTTTCGACAATTCAGTCGGCACAGAATTTACCTTCGCTACGGCTGACAACCCTTATTTACTTCGACTTACGCCCCTGATCACTACCACTTACTACCTCAGCTCCGTACGAAATAGCTGCGGCAACGGAACGTTCCCCGCTGATGGCATAGTGGTGAAAGTCATAGCCTTGCTAAGCGCTCCGACTCCGGAAGCTTCTCTCTTCGTAGAGTTATTTCCGGTACCTACCACCGCCACCCTTACGCTACGCATTAAGGAGTTTACCTCCCAAAAACCAGTGCGGTGGGAGCATTAAAACCTACTGGGACAGGTTATAATGCAACAAGACATAAAAGGAGAAGAGTCGGTGCTTTTATTGGAAAACCAATCAGCCGGCCTATACTTACTCCGGGTTCGGGTGGAAGATAAGGTGGTCGTGCGGCGGGTGATGAAGGCGTAGGTTAGTAGTATTTATCACTCTGGTGTTCAATTACATAGCATCACCGCCCAGACGACTGATTTGTGCTCTTCACTCGTCAAAGCCAAGGGAAGGCTGAGAGAGCTCATTATAATACGATACCCTTGATGTCATAAACAAGCAGCCCACACTTTTCAGTGCGGGCTGCTTGTTTATGACATCATTTATCTACACATTCTCCGGCATATTATACGGTCCATTGAAAAAAATAATATAGCTTGGCCCCAGTTGTTTGATCTAAGCTCCAAAGGGGAGGCGGTACTTGCGGGTCAGCATGGCGGTGGCTTCCTTGTCGTTGACAAACTTCTCCGCTTTGGGGTCGAAGGTCAGGTTACGGCCGGTACGATAAGCAATGTTGCCCAAGTGCGCCAATCCTGAGGACAGGTGCAGTGTTTCAGGCGGACCGTTGAGCTTAGAAGCATCACGGGCCACCACGGACTCAATAAAGTTTTTGAAGTGATCTCCACCAGCTTTACGGGTAGGGCCGGGCTTGCGGTCTCGGCCCAAGAAGGTTTCGTAGTGGTCATAGCCTTTGATAACCATGTAGCCTTCGCTGCCGTAGAAAATATTACCAATGCCGGCTCCATCTTCGAGGTTAGTCATCCAGGGACGTACCTCAAACTCGATGATTTTTTTCTCTTTTGGGTAAATATAGGTAGATGAAAGTACCTCGGGCGTTTCCTGACAGTCGTCCCAAAGGAATTTGCCGCCCGCCGAGGTGATTTTCTCGGGGAAGCTATCTACACCCAGTCCCCACATGCACATATCGGTTTCGTGGATACCCTGATTACCAATGTCGCCATTGCCGTAGTTCCAATGCCAGTGCCAGTTGTAATGTACGTAATTACGGGAGAAAGGCTTCATCTCAGCCGGTCCGGTCCAAAGGTCGTAGTTCAGTCCTTCGGGTACGGGCTCAGTGCCCTTGTTGCCCAAGTCGGGCCGCCACTTATACACCAGCCCACGAGCCATGTATACATTGCCGATCAGGCCATCGCGCAGGTGCTTTACTGCCTCCTTCATGGCCTCGGAGCTACGTAGCTGCACGCCATGCTGCACGATGCGCTTGTATTTAGTGGCAGCTTCGATAATCTTACGGCCTTCTACAAAATTATGCGAGCCGGGCTTCTCTACGTACACATCCTTACCAGCCTGACAAGCCCAAATGGTGGCCAATGCGTGCCAGTGGTTGGGCGTGGCAATGCTTACGGCATCAATGGACTTATCGTCGAATACCTTCCGAAGGTCCTGCTCGATCTGTACTTTTTTACCATACTTTTTCTCGTACTCGCCGGCGCGTTTTTCCAGTATTACTTTGTCTGGATCGCAGATCGTAGCCAACTCTACATTACTCAGTGCCGAAAAGCCCTGAATGTGGTTTTGGCCCCGTCCATTAACGCCCAACACAGCCACGCGTACACGATCATTAGCCCCAAAGGCGCTGGCAGGGATAATCGTGGGTAAGGTCAATATAACGGCTGCTCCCGCCGAGTTTTTGATGAAGTTTCTCCGGGAAACCTGATTTTCTTTTTCCATGGATGAAAGTTTTAGGATAGTACGTAGAGTTAATTATAGTATTTGTACCTAATAAGACGACAAACCGGCTATCCCTACCTTAAGAAAAGTGGAAATGAATTGAGAATGAATCAAATCCAGGCAAAACCAAAGGCCTGTAAAGCAATAGAGGAATGACCAAAACGGCCATTCCTCTATTGCATATATTATGTCGCTTTACTCAGTACTACCGTAAAAATGCGATTGAGTCTTTAGATTAGAGGTACCTAGCAATAATTTACAGATCGCTGATACCTATAACCTAACGGCAACCTATAAGCTTAATTTTACATCCACGGCAATCATATCCTGCGCTGTGCGTACAATACCGGCAGTATCAAACGCGCACTCGCGGTGTAACTCGTGGGGTTCGCCGTGCTCCACAATTCGATCGGGAATACCTAATCGTTTGATCCGTGAAGTATAGCCATGATCAGTCATGAACTCGATGACAGCGCTTCCGAAGCCACCCTGCAGGCAACCGTCTTCCACGGTAATAATGCGGTCAAATTTCTGGAATATCTCGTGCAGCATTTCTTCGTCCAGTGGCTTCACAAAACGCATGTCGTAATGACCAATATGAAAGTCTTGCTTAGCTAGCTCCTCACAGGCCTCCACGGCGTAGTTACCTACATGGCCAAGGGTTAGTATTGCTAATTCTTCGCCGTCTTTAATTTTACGACCTTTTCCAATCTCTACTTCCTCCAAGGGAGTGCGCCACTCGGGCATCACACCTTGTCCGCGTGGATACCTAATCGTAAAGGCTCGGGTACCTTCCTGAATCTTGTCCAACTGGGCCGTGTACATCATATTACGTAGTTCCTGCTCGTTCATCGGAGCTGCTACGATCATGTTAGGTACGCAACGCATGTAAGCTATGTCATAAGCACCGTGGTGGGTTGGTCCGTCGGCTCCGGCAAATCCGGCGCGGTCGAGACAGAAGATCACTGGTAACCCCTGAATGCATACGTCATGAATCACCTGATCGTAGGCCCGTTGCATGAAGGTAGAGTAGATATTACAGTAGACCACGTTGCCGCGAGTGGCCATTCCAGCCGAGAAAGTAACCGCGTGCTGCTCAGCAATACCTACGTCAAAAGCGCGGTCGGGCATAGCCTTCATCATAATATTCAGCGATGAACCCGAGGGCATCGCCGGGGTAATACCCACTATTTTAGGATTTTGCTCCGCCAACTCCACGATGGTATGTCCGAAAACATCTTGGTACTTAGGGGCTTGGGGAGTATCGTGAACTTTCTTTTTTATTTCGCCGGTCACCTTATCAAATAGACCGGGTGCGTGCCATTTTGTCTGATCTTTCTCAGCTGGACCATACCCTTTTCCTTTTACAGTAAGGCAGTGCAATAGCTTGGGTCCGGGAATATCTTTCAGGTCATTCAAGACATCGGCCATGTGATCGATATCATTCCCATCAATTGGTCCGAAATAGCGGAGGCCTAAGGATTCAAAGAGATTACTCTGCTTCAACACCGATACTTTGAGTGCGTTTTCAACTTTCGAAACTATCTCCTGAGCGCTTTTTCCGAAGGTACTCATCTTGCCGAGCAGGTTCCATACTTCATCACGCACCTTGTTGTAGGTGTGGGATGTAGTGATATCTGTCAAGTACTCCTTCAAAGCACCTACGTTGGGGTCGATAGCCATGCAGTTATCGTTCAGGATAATCAACAGATTGGAGTCGGCCGTACCGGCGTGGTTCATACCTTCAAAGGCCAAACCTGCCGTCATGGCGCCGTCACCAATAATGGCAATGTGCTGCCGTTGACGATTATTTTCAAGCGTAGAAGCCACGGCCATTCCCAAAGCGGCGGATATAGAAGTAGACGAGTGACCCACTCCGAAGGCGTCGTATTCACTTTCTTTGCGCTTCGGAAAACCAGATAGTCCTCCGTGTACGCGATTTGTATGAAAATTCTCTTTTCGTCCGGTCAATATTTTGTGTCCGTAGGCCTGATGCCCCACATCCCATACCAATTGATCGTCGGGAGTGTTAAATATATAGTGAAGTGCAACGGTGAGTTCTACCACGCCCAAACTGGCACCAAAATGGCCACCATATACCGATACGTTATCAATAATGTACTGGCGCAATTCATTACAAACCTGGGGGAGCTCGGCGCGGTTTAATTTTCGCAAGTCCTCAGGTGAATTAATACCAGCCAGTAGTTTTCCGGGGGTAATAAGCATACCTTTTATTTGAATTGGTTCAATATGTTGATTTAACTAACGTAAACCAAAAAGTGTTTAAAGTTAGAAAAAAAGAGTGGCTATAAAACCCCTTATTACTTTTGTTGACTGGCTTTGAAGAGTTTCTGCTTTTCCTCCTTCGTCAGACTTTCGTATCCCGACTTCGAAATCTTGTCCAAAATCGCGTCTATTTCGTCCTGATCAGGCATTTCGACCGCAGTAGGCGAGGTAGCCGAAGAATAGAAGGTGGTGCTACGATGTACTTCTTTCTGACGGTACGTAACCCGCATGGGCGGACGCCGCCGAAACAATTTTGTCCAAAACTCCATGAAGGCGTATAATGGCTTCCCTAGATCGGTTCCTCCCTGCAACAGTTTGATGAACATATACCCCGTAAGTGCGCCACCGAGGTGCGCAAGATTCCCTCCGGCATTGGGTCCGATGGATTGCGCCAGCGAAAGCACTATGTAGAAGAAAGCAATGTACTTGATCCGGACGGGGCCCAGAAAAATGAGGTTGAAAGTATAATTGGGTAAAAGTGTGGAAGCTCCCACCGCTACGGAGAAGGCCGCCGCTGAGGCACCCAACATCTGCGAACCTGCTACCTGTGACTGAAAATACGGTAGTAGGTTGTAGATACCCATGTAGGCCAGTCCACCGGCCAAACCACCTAGGATGTACAGTGCGATAAGACGTTTGGAACCGAGATACTCATCGACTAACCGACCAAACCAATACAAAAACAGCATATTGAAGAGGATATGGAATATCTCCTCATGCGTAAAAAAATAGGTCACAATCGTCCACGGCTTGTAAATAAACTCCCGGGGAGAAGCCGGCAACCGCAGCATGTCAACCAACCACACATAAGCCTCGGATGATTGTCCGAGGGTGAAGATTACCTTAACCAGCAACAGACTTAAAAATACCACCGTGTTGATGAGAATAATTCTCACCAGTGTATTGTCTGTTTTGGTAAACTCCCTCCGGAAATCATCAAAAATTCCACTCATTGATTAAAAAAATTTATTTCTATCCGAACCCCATATCCGTAACAGAATGAATGCAAATATCATACCCCCGATATGGGCAAAGTGTGCTATGTTGTCTGACTGTGCATTCTGTATGCCTTGATACAACTCGTATAGTCCATAAAAAGCCACAAAATACTTCGCCTTGATCGGAAACGGAAAAAATAATAAGAAAAGTTCTGTGTTAGGAAATAACAACCCAAACGCCATCAGAATTCCAAAAATTGCTCCCGAAGCCCCTACCATCGGAATATTTACCTGTTGTTGATAATATTCTTTCACAAAGTTGATGCTATCCTCAATATAGCGTCGGTCTTTGGGACTTTCTTCAAACTTATTTAAGAAATCAAGATTTGCCTGATAGAATCCTTTCGCATACTGACTCATAAAGTCAACAAGTCCTTCTGGACTTGGGTATTGCACGTATACCTGTACGGCTTCCTGCAACTGTGTAGTTTCGTAGTAGTCGATGGCCGAAAATAGTAACCCTGCCCCGATTCCGGTCACGAAATAAAAGATCAGAAACCGTCTGACACCCCACATCCTTTCAAGCAATGGCCCGAAAATGATCAGACCAAACATATTACTAAACAAGTGTCCGAAACTACCATGTAAAAACATGTAGGACACAAATTGGTAAGGCATAAATGCCGGCGACAACAACGATCGTAAGGCAAGACCCTGAGTAAGATTTATAATGTACGCATCTACGATAAAAAATACAACATTTAATATCAGTAAATTACGTACTGTCGGTGTCAGCGAAAACATGGATAGGTGGTTGCTATGGAAATTAGAATTGTAACGGTTAGATAACCCTTTTCGTTTCGTTAAGCTTTAAATAATGCACTCAACTTATCCATCGTGAGCATTACAATGATCGGTTCGCCGCCGGGAGTCCGGTTAGGATCTGACGACGTAAAAAGCTGATTAACAACAGTATGGATCTCTATCATGGATAGTTTTACCACATAACGTGACGAAAAACGCCGGGCGAGCGACCTTGCCAGACTATCGGGCTTATTTAGTTTAAGTTCCGAATAGCTCTTTTTGAGCTGTTCAACCAGTTCTTCAAACAAATCCTGCTCACTTTCGTCGGGTAAGTCGGCCGGAATTCCCCGAACCACCAGCTCGTGCGGGCCAAGCTCATCAAATTCAAATCCTAAGGCCCGTATTTCATCTTTGGTATCACGCACCAGCTGCATGTCCGTTGGCACAAGCCGGATGGTCTTGGGAAACAACAGCTGCTGGCAGGAGCCATTGCGCTTCGTAAGCATCTGACGGTACCGCTCGTACAAAATACGCTCGTAGGCCAGTTTTTGATCAATAAGCATCACTCCTTCCTTTATCTGATAAAGCACAAAGCGGTTGTGCAGTTGAAACAGTATCGCCTCAGTATCCGGTAAAGCTATGGTATCAGAAGTAAGCCGATTGACTTTGCTCGCCAGGGTAACTGCCTGCTGCTGGTACGAGGGGCGCGACGAAACAGCTTCGTCTAGCTCAATAGCCGCCTGTTCCCGTGCTTCTTCGTTCGGGCTTTTCAGGCCTTCAAATAGCTTATTCCAGTTGGTCAGATTACCCTGCTGTCGCTTTTGATTGTCCTTAGGCTGCGCGGCCCAGTCGGGCTGAACAGCCTGCGGCAATACCTCGGCTGGCCGGGGCCGCTGGTTCAGGAAATTGACGTTATCTTCAAAATCAATGGGAGGATTCAAATTATAAACCCCGATCGCCTTCCGAACAGCCGCCAGAATGATGGCATACACCGACCGCTCATCGTCAAATTTGATTTCTGTCTTGGTCGGGTGGATATTTATGTCCACGTGAGAAGGATCTATTTCAATAAAAAGCACGTAGAACGGGTGGCTTCCTTCAGGAATAGCCCCTTCGTAGGCACTGATCACCGCGTGGTGAAGGTAGCTGTGCTTGATGTACCGCTCGTTAACGAAGAAGTATTGCTCGCCCCGGGTTTTACGGGCAAACTCCGGTTTACCGATATACCCTCTAACGCTTACGTAGGAAGTATCTTCCTGGCAGAACACCAGCTGTTCGCGATAGTTTTTGCCAAACATATCCACAATACGCCGCACCAGTTTTCCGGAAAACAGGTTATATACCTCCACGTCGTTGTGGTAAAGCGAAAAGCTTACTTCTGGATGCGCTAGCGCTACGCGCTGAAATTCATCGAGTACATGCCGCATCTCCACAGAATTCGATTTCAGGAAATTTCGACGCGCAGGTACGTTGAAGAAAAGATTCTTTACCAACAGGTTGGTTCCCGGTAGGGTAGCCACCGACTCCTGAGTTTTTAACTCTGATCCTTCCATTCGGATCATGATACCCAGCTCGTCAGCAGACCGGCGAGTACGTAACTCCACTTGCGCAACTGCCGCAATAGACGCCAGGGCTTCCCCCCGGAAACCCATGGTTTTAATCCTGAACAGATCATCAGAATTTCTGATTTTGGAGGTAGCATGCCGTTCAAAGGACATCCGGGCATCCGTTTCAGACATCCCGGTACCGTCATCGATGATTTGGATCAGGGTTTTCCCCGCATCCCGAATAATTACCTGCACATTGTGAGCGCGGGCATCGATGGCATTCTCCAATAATTCTTTCACTACCGAAGCAGGACGCTGCACCACCTCACCCGCTGCTATCTGATTAGCGATTGAATCGGGTAATAAATGTATGATGTCAGATGTGGTCATTCCTCTGTTTTATTTTTTCGAATTTCACTTACAACAATATAATAACTTTTTATTCTACTTTGACTAACACAAAATATTTCAAGTAGGTACTGTGAGCATATGTTTTAATAAATTGTTATATTATTAAATTAATATTAAGTTTAATCGTTTCAATATTGAGATATCATCACATGGCACGGATCTTGGGGTAGTACTCTCTGAGCTAACATCTTACCAAAAACGAGTTGCACCCTTTAACCCATTAAAAAATGAAAAGCCCAGTTCTCAAAAAATTTAACTATTCGATGGCCCTGCAATGGTTCATCTTTTTACCTATCATACTACCCTTGTGCTTGGTATTTGGTGTTATACAAGGAGTTATGAATATGATGGAGAAAATGGCACAACGGATGTGGACCGACCTTGAATTATAATTTTTTAAGTCCGGACAACCTCTTGAATTGCACTACTTGTCTGTACCTTTCTATTGATCTCTCCACTCAACTATTGAAGACAATCCATACCCTACTTTTTTCTGAATAGACTCCCGATCCGAGAAAACATTCTCTTTTCAAATTCCCAGAAAAAGTCAAATTTCCCGAAGATCCACCCCCACACTAAAAGTAGTACCTGATAGAGCGGTAGTATAATGGTTACCGTGATCAACACTCTGAGCCACCATGCCGTTGTTTCAGCTGTAAGTCCCAACAGGCAGTACAGAAATATTTTGCTGTACATAACAGAAAAGCCGGTGCAGGCAAAGACCACCAGAATAACAGCCACATCCCAACCAGTACGAACCTTCCAACGCTCTCTCAGCTTATCCCACATAAACTTTACTCGTACAGATAACCTAGCTTCTCATCATCAATTTTTTCCTGATCAAGTGGCAAAAACTCCTCCCAGAAAGGGTCTAGCGGTAGCCCTGCTTTGCAGATAATTGGCTCTTTTTGAACCGGATGCTCAAAGTACAGTCGACGAGCATGCAGGTTAATGCAGTTATCAAAGTTTCCTTTAGGATAGCCATACTTCACATCTCCGCGAATAGGACTACCCATCGTGGCCAGTTGGACCCTGATCTGATGCGGACGCCCCGTGATCGGGCTTACTTCCAGCAGAAAAAACTTATTGATTTCGCCCAATACCCGGTAAGTAAGTTCGGCGCGTTGGGTATTGGGGGCTTCGTAATCAAAAGCCGTAGTGACGTTGCGCTTTTCATCCTTGGACAACCAATGAACCAGTTTTCCTTTTAGTTCGGCGGGTCGGCGGCGCACCACGGCCCAGTAGGTTTTTTGAATGTCCCGCTTCCGGAATAGCTCGTTCATCCGTTCGAGTGCTTTGGAGGTGCGGGCAAACACCACTAAGCCACTTACCGGACGGTCAATCCGGTGCACGGTACCCAGAAAAACGGCTCCCGGCTTGTCATATTTTTCTTTGATGTAGTCTTTGACCATATCCAGTAAACAAGCGTCGCGGGTAGCGTCAGCCTGCACCAGCACACCTGGTTCTTTATTTACGATGATCAGGTGGTTGTCTTCGTATATGACTTGAAAGGGTCTTTTCGCCATGAGGTAAGTTGGTCTCTTGCCAACGGTAATTAAATGTGTATTCTTTTGATATGATAATAAATGCCCCACTTAGTAAGCCACGACTACTCAAATGAGCTCGGCTGTTAATAAGATTCTTTTTCATTCGGGAACGACTTCCCTTTTACATCGCTCACGTAATTTGCAATAGCTTCACTCATCACCGTATGTAAATCGGCGTAGCGACGCAGGAAACGAGGCTTAAATTCTTTGGTAATTCCTAGCAAATCGTGCAATACCAATATTTGACCATCCGCGTGAGGACCGGCCCCGATACCAATCGTCGGAATCAGGACACTTTCCGAGACCTGACGAGTAAGTACCGAAGGTATTTTTTCGAGTACGACCGCAAAACAACCCACTTCTTCCAACATACGGGCGTCGGCTAGTAGTTTCTCCGCTTCTTCTTCTTCTTTTGCGCGTACCGTGTAGGTACCAAACTTATAGATTGACTGCGGTGTAAGGCCGAGGTGTCCCATGACGGGTACTCCCGCGCTTAGTATCCGGGTAACTGATTCCTTTATTTCGGCACCACCTTCCAATTTTACGGCATGCGCTCCAGACTCTTTCATGATTCTGATCGCCGATCGGAGTGCCTCTTCGGAATTACCCTGGTACGAGCCAAAGGGCAGATCTACGACTACCAGCGCCCGACTAACCGAACGAACCACCGACGTAGCGTGGTAAATCATTTGATCGAGGGTAATGGGCAGGGTAGTTTCGTGGCCAGCCATGACATTAGAGGCCGAGTCTCCTACCAGAATCACTTCTACTCCGGCAGCATCTACAATGCCGCCCATGGAGTAGTCGTAAGCGGTAAGGCAGGAGATTTTCTCCCCCCTGTTTTTCATTTCCTGAATAGTATGCGTCGTAACGCGCTTTATATCCGAGCTATGGACCGACATAATGTTTGAATTAGTATTGGTTAAAAATTAATTCGAGGAGTGTATACCTTATCTACTCAAGAGCCATTGCTCGGGGTTAAGACGCGTTGTATTTTTCCAAACCTGAAATTGCAGAGAGGAAGTACCTTCGGTGTCTGCGGCCACGGTGCCGATAGCATCCCTGGCTCTTACCTTCTGCCCTGGCTTTACCGTCACACTCTGCATTTTAGCGTATACGGTCATATAATCTCCGTGCTGAATGGCTACAACGTTATTCATCCCGGGCATATCCGTTACGTCCAGCACAATACCGTCATATACCGTCCGGACCGCCTCGCCCGCGCTGGTCTGAATATCAATGCCCAGGTTATCAATAATTACTCCTTTTAGTACCGGGTGCTCTTTGCGCCCAAAATGATCGGACACAAAGCCCCGTACTGGCCAGGGTAAACGATTCTGGGAGGCCTTAAAAGACGAAGCCAAGGTCACCTCTTCGTCGGTCATGCCACCATTACTCACCACTTCGGGAGCTTTTTCAACGGGCTCGGCTACCGGTGGAGGGGTAGTACCGGCGGCTACGGCCTTTTCTCTTTCTGACTTTTCGCGCGCCAGTCGAGCCCGTTCGACTTTTTCGCGCGCTAGTCGCTCGCGGCGTTCGCGTTCGGCTCGCTCACGCATCTCTTTTTCAACTATACGACGCAAATTGGCTTCCAACTGAGTGGCGGCCTTACGGCTCGCTACCAGCTCGGCCCGTAACTGAGATTCTTTCTGGGATAATTCTTTTACAACGGATGCTTGCTGTACTTTAAGTGATTCTAGTTTGGAAGCTTCTTGCACCCGGGTGGTTAGTACGGATTCTTGCTGCTTTTTCTTACTCGTAATCCGCTGTCGTTTGGCCACCAGCTCTTGCTGTACCTCTTCCATCTGTTCTGCCTGTGCCTGACGGGCTTCGGTATACTGTTTAAGGTATTTATACCGTAGTACCAGCTGATTGAAGGTAGCAGACGAAAACAGAAAGATAAGCTGATTAAGATAGGCATTGCGCTTGGAGGCTTCGTAGATCATCTGCCCGTACTCTTTTTTTAACTTTACTAGGTCTTCGTTCAATTCTTGACGGGCCTCTTCCAGACTCCTTAATTCACTATCCAGTAGCTCCAGATCATCAGAGAGCAAATCAATCTGCTTTTTTTGGGTAGATACCTGCTGATTAATGGCCCGTAACTGGCCCACACTGACTTTTTTCTGGGATGCAGTTTCGTTCAGAATTCGCTGAATATCACCCATCTTTTCCGAATTCTCTCGCTTGTCTCTTTCTAGTTGCTGACGGCTTTTTTGAGCCAACACAACTCCCAACTGACTGGAAAACAATAGCAATAAGAGCCCTAATGTCCGGTAAAATGTAGATTGACAGTGCATAGTATTGATTGGTAGAGACGCCTCAGTCCCGTTTCTTATCCGGCAAAGGTACGCAGACTTAGGTTTTTAGCCCTACTGAGAGAGCATCCAATCGTATTTCCTTACTTTTTTTGGTAGCTCTGCGGTATCGTAAAGGGAAACCCTGGGGCTTTACTAGGCAGTTCCACTTTACTATGTTTGATCCGCATCACGGTCTGATAAAACTTTTTGTCTTTTTTCGACTGGACATCCAGCGTTATCAGGCTAGTAAATGGAAAAAGATAGCTATTTAGCTCCGTAAAATCTTCGTAATCAAGGGTTAATGAGTTCTTTGTGGGTTGTTCTACTGCCTGTAATCGTTTGAGCTTCCGGTTTTTTTCTCCGATATAACTATCTAACATGATCCGGCCGTCATCTTGCCGCAGTAGCAAGAAATCTTTCTCGCGCCGTACCTTTTCATTGGGAGTACGGGGCACGGGCAAATTGCCGACGATAATCGATTGCAGAAGGCCATAGGAAAGGTCAAAGTTAAACTCACGGCTTAGCTGTTCGTAACTGTACGCGTAGTACTCCTTATGGAACTTATCCATGAATACGATGGTGTCGGGAGTAATGATGCCACGCGCTACCTCAAAACCTACTCCATTGACCGAAAACCAAATCAGGCTGTCTTTTTTGATCCGGATACTTACGTTGGCGTTGTCGATATTCTGGGTTTCGTTCTTAAACGAGAATTTGGATTTGGCGGTCAAATAATCAAAATCTATTTCTTCTACGGAAAAATTTAGTTTACCTTCTGCCTCTGTGGCTGATTTTTCTATGGTGCCAATCGCCAACGAGTCCGGGTTACTAATAATTGAGTCAACTTTTACGCTAATCTCCTTTTCAGTTACCTTCCGGGTTCGGGGCTTATGGCAGGAAGATAACCATACCACTCCCCAGGCCATCACTAACCAAAGGGTTTTACTACTGTTCATGAAGTGTTACGGTTGCAATTTTTTTATCGAGCTGATCGCTTCTTTCTCCCATTGTCTTTGCTTTTTTCCACTGCTCTAAGGCCTTTGGTATCTCTCCTAGCTGGAATAGTACATCCCCATAGTGTTCTACAATGGTACCACTCACATTGGCGTTAGCTTGTACCGCTTTTTCCAGAAATACCCGGGCTTTATTGTATTCCTTGCGTACGTACAACACCCAGGCGTGGGTATCCAAAAAGGTAGCATTATCTTGATTCCGCGAGACTAGGCGCTCCGATAGTTGTAGCGCCAGATCTAGCTTTTCTTTGCGAAGCGACAGGTAATAACTGTAATTATTCAGTACGTGGTCGTTGTTAGGGTCTTCTTTCAGTACCAGTTCGTAAGAAGTATCTGACTTATTGTTGTCACCGAGTCCATTGTAGGCATCGCCCAGTTGGGCATTGATCAGGTTTACCAGCTCGGGATTGTTATTAATCAATTTACGGCTTTCTTCCAAGGAGGAAACCGCTCGCTTATAATTGCGCTTTACCAGTTGCGCGGTACCATTAGAATACCAGATCATACCCTGATTTGGAAATACTTCCAAGGCCAGCTCCGAATGAGCCAATAAACTATCTAACTGATTGAGTTCGCCGTCTAGCTGTAAAATCGCCCCCCATACCTCGTATACAGAACCATCGATTCGCGCCGAGCGGACGTAGATATCACGGGCTTCGGCTTTACGTCCTCGCTGTACCAGCAGATCACCGTACAATACACAGGCTCTCGATGCCCGGGGGTGGGTATCAACCAATTGCTTCGCCAGGATTATTGCTTCGTCGCGATCAGCATCCGTTTTGAGCATAGATAAGTAACCCGACAATACCCTGATTTTGGGTTCGGCATCCAGATTAGGATTAGAAAACACGATTTTCAGCTCCCGATTGCACTTTTCCACATCTCCTTTACGGCGGTAAATATCGGCTAACAATACGTGTGCCTGTGCCTCATCAGGGTTGAAGCGGAGGGCTTCTTCCAGAGGAGCTATCGCGTCATCGATTCGGTCATTCACCATCAGGAGCTCTGCCAGTTCGATCCGGTAGTCCAACTCGTCGGGTTCGGCGTCAATCAGGATCTTAGCCTCCTCAATGGCCTTATCTATTTTATTTTGCCGTAGATACAGCTGCTGCTTCTGATGCGTAATTTCTTCGGTAACCCCAATTGATTTTTCCAGTTGGTTATAGGTCTTGATGGCTTCGTCGAACTGATCACTAAATACGTACATGGCTGCCAGCTCTACTCCATACTGAACGTTGCCCGGATTACCCGCCAGCAGAGCTTCATAAATCTTGGCCGCCTCACTGTATTTCTTTTGCTTTGAATATAGCCCGGCCAGCTGCTGAGCGTAGTACACATTCAAAGGATCTATTTCGTACGCACGCTTCGACTCGGGTAGCGCCTCTTCGTTGCGGTTGAGTTTTGTGAGCGCCGAGGCCAGCATAAAGTGCCCGGCGGCGTCACCAGGGCTCAGCTTCACCAACTTTTCAAAGACGGGTAATGCTCGTATGGGCTCATCCATCATGAGGAACTTCATTCCCTCGGCCGCCAAGCTTTCTTCTTCCAGGCGAAAAACAGAACCTACTGGTACTGCTTCCTTGTCACGATTACGACGCTGAGCATCGGCAGGATTAACCCCCACCATGCATAGCAACAGCATAACGATAACTATATAGTTGAGCCTTTTTGTGTTCATAAGTATTTAGCTTCCGAAACAGATCTTTTTAAGCGTGTTTATTATCCGTGTAGATACAAAGTAGGTAATGGTCAGAATCCTCCTAAATTAACTACAAAAGTATCAGATTATTGTCATTCGTCCGAATGGAAAAGGATTATTGGTTCAATTGCCGGTATATTTCCTCGAAATCCCCGTTACGAGCCATTTTGTAATGATCGGCATGAAACGTATCCAGTTTGATCAGCAGTTTGAGTAGCATCGCCTTTTCAGCCGGCACCAATTGAGCAAATACCATGCTGCCTACTTTGGACATTACCGGGTAGCAGTTGGCCAATACCTCCCGGCCTTTCTTGGTGATCTGAACCCGCTTCGAGCGCCGGTCTTCTTCGTCCGGAAACTCTTCGATCAGTCCAAAGTTAATCAGGCGCTTAATTACATCGATTCCGGACGGAAATTCAGACAACATTTTGTGAATCAATTCACTTTTTTTGGGTTTACCCATATTCGATAGGGCGATCAGATACACGGCATCCTCTACATTATTAAGTGGCAACCCCAGCATGGCTTTTTTAGCGTAGAATTGTACGTACCGGTTCATTCTACCCAGGTGGGCGCTAAGTTTATCCTCCATCCGTATCCCGGACGGCTCAGAACGGGGAGTCTGCTCGGCTAAATACCAGACGCAAAACTCCGTAATATCCATTTCTGGATGCTCGGCCTCCATTTTTGCCCAAATATTTACCAACTCAACTACCTTATTCATTTATGTTTCCTAATCATATTTATACAGCTACAAACTGAGGATAAAGCACTTTTGTTGTGTCTTTAGAACAAAACAACCAATACTATGTTTTAATACTAAAAATATGTTACTATATATGAAGTCATAGTTTTTTTGTGTGTGATAATAGCATTTTATAAGTATGTGGCCACCAATATCATATACTTTCATACTAATTTAACGAAAATAGATTACAATGATTGCAGAGTTGAAAGGGGTAGGAAAGGAATATAAGACCGGCGACCAGACCATCGTGGCCCTGCAGCCGACCGACTTCAAGCTCAATGAGGGAGAGTTGACTCTGATTATTGGACCTTCCGGGTCCGGGAAGACTACCTTACTTTCTCTACTAGGCTGTGTGATCTATCCCAGCTACGGAGATTTGTGGGTAGACGGCAAGTACATTAATGAACTCGGCCAAAATGATCTGGCCCGACTTCGTTTGAACACCATTGGCTTTGTATTCCAAAACTTCAATCTTTTGATGCCCCTGAACGCCGAGGAAAACGTAGCTATGCCCCTCAAACTCATGAATGTAAAGTCTTCCGAGATAAAGCAACGTGTGCATGAGGCCTTAAAAACCGTCGATATGCTCGACCGCCGTACCAACTTACCCCGCGAACTATCGGGGGGACAGCAGCAACGCATTGCCATTGCCCGGGCACTCGTGACCCACCCCAAGATGGTACTTTGTGACGAACCAACCGCCTCGCTTGATAAAGATTCCTTGGGAGTAGTAATGAACGAACTCCGGGAATTGGCCAAAAGTGGTAAGTCGGTAGCCGTAGTAACCCACGACCCTCGACTGCGGGAGTACGCCGACCGCGCCGTGGAAGTAAAGAATGGCTACGTGGAAGAAATTGATTTAGAAAAAACTACCAACTAACCCTTGGCAATCTACCCATGTTTGAATATAACGTACAAGTACCCATGAACCGTATTCGATACACATCCGCTTTCCTGACCCTCTGCTATGCAATAGTAATGATGAGTACTTCTTCCTGTCAAAATAGTGACGATCAGGAGATAACAGAAGCAAAAAAAGATTCTATTGCGGCTTTACCATCCACCAACGACCGGATTGTGGGCGTAGCGCGCGTGGAGCCCGAAGACGGGCTGATGACGCTCACCGCCGGAAGCAGCGGCCGAGTGCTCAACATTATGATTGGTGAAAATCAATCGATACCCAAAGGCTTCCAACTCCTGACTCTGGAAACCGACTTGGAACGCTCTCAATTGGCCCAAGCTAGTAGCAAGGTAGGTGCCCAGCAAGCCGCCATTTCGGCGCAGGAGGCAGCCCTCGCCGGGCTTAGAGTAGAGCTTAAAAATGCTCAGATAACCTACCAGCGTAACGTCGAGCTATACAAAGGAAAGGCTCTTACCAAGCAAGCACTTGATGATAGTAAAGCTACCCTCGATAAGTTGGTGCAGGATATGGACCAAACCGAGGCTAACATCCGTCAAGCCAAGAGTAAGTTAACCGAGATCAACTCTGATATTGGCTACTACCGTACCGTATTGAACAAAAAACAGGTTTCGGCTCTGGTGGCCGGGAAAGTATTGAACGTACTGGTAAAAACGGGGGATTACATTGGGAACGATACCCCCATCGCTGATTTTGCGCCCGAAGGGCCCCTATTTGCTAAAACGGAGGTAGACGAACTTTACGCCGAACGAGTAAAAGTAGGCCAGAAGGCCTACGTGATATCGCAAACAACCGGCGATACGCTCGCTACCGGAGAGGTTACCTACGCGGCCGACTACTTAAAGCAAAAGTCGTTGTTCAAGGATCAGGCCACGGAGCTGGAAGATCGCCGGGTACGTGACGTCTCGGTCCGGTTAGATGCCGGCCGAATGCCGCTCATCGGCAGTAGGGTAGACTGCATCATTCTACTTAACTAAGCCCCCAAAGCCATGCTGATAAAAGAAGCGTTCAAGTTTATGTGGTACGATAAGGCCAAGATGTTTGGAATCTTGTTCGGAATGATCCTGTCGGTTTTTCTGGTGGGTCAGCAGGTAATGATTTGCCTCGCGCTGCTCGGCAGCACAGTATCATTAGCCACTTTTAACGAAGATTATATTTGGGTGGTCAGCGATAAAAGTAAGCAGGTCATTGATCTGCCGTTAATCGACATGCGGATAGCTCGCGAGCTGATGTCGATCCGGGGGGTAAAAAGCGCCAGTCCGATGGTTTTCGGTGGAGGTAATGTCAAGCTTTCTGATGGATCAAAAACACCCGTGTCTATCATTGGTACTGAAGCTCCTTCCTTTGCGGGAGGGCCTTGGCGGGTTATTAAGGGACAGCCCAATGACCTGCTGCAAGACGGAGCCATTTTTCTGGACTCCATGAACCCGGAGTTTACTAATAGAATAAAGGTAGGCGATCAGGTAGAATACAACGGGCAGCGCGTTCGCGTAGCGGGCCTTACCAAAACAACCCAGGGACTCGGTACTTCCTACGGCTTCACCACCATCCAACGCGCCCGAAAACTATGTAACGTTCCCACCACCCGCGCCTCAGCGGTACTGGTATCGTGGCAGGATGGCTTCACACCCGAACAGGTTGTGGCCAATATCAACGCGGAAATACCCGGCATCACGGCTCGTACCGGAAAAAATTATGCCGACGAATCACTTCGTTATTTCGCGTCCAGCAGTGGTATTGTGGCTTCGTTCGGACTGTTGGTAGTTTTTGCGGTTATTACCGGCTTTGCCATCGTTGGCCTTACCCTTTACTCGGCCGTCAGTGACCGGCTGCGCGACTACGGTACGCTCAAAGCCATTGGGGGTACGAACCGAACCATCCGAAAACTCATCTTATCGCAGGCGCTCATCTACGCCGTTACCGGCTTTTCTTTGGCCTACGGGTTGTTGCTAGTCTTCATCAACGCCACGAAGGGGTCGCTTGATCTGCAACTTACGCCTGTACTATCTTTCTCATTGGTAGGTGTCACTATTCTCATCGCCATGCTGGGTAGTCTTTTTGGTATGCGCAGAATTATTAAGCTAGAACCCGCCGCCGTTTTTAGAGGATAAATCATGAACATGTTCCTACGTCTATTGGATCTTTTCCCTATGAAATTCACCATACACAAGCACTACCGCACGCTACTTTTTATTCTTGGATGTGTGGCCCCACTTACTCCTTATGCTCAGTCGCTTACTCTGGAAGAAGCTATTCAACTTGGACTAACCAACCGTAGCGAACTAAAAAATGCCGCGCTGAATATTCAACTGGCCGAGCGAGAAAATGCCAAACTGAAAGCAGGCTGGCTACCGCAGGTTACGGGATCGGCCGATGTCCGTTGGAACACTCAGCTGCAAACTACCATCCTGCCCTTTGATATTACGGGGCGGAATCCGAGCGGTAGCTCCGAGGTGAAGTTCGGGTTACCATTTAACAACAGTATAGGTATAGCAGCCGAGCAAAAAATACTGTCTCCCCAGTCAAAGTACGATCAGCAACTGAACACTACCAAGGTACAAACAGAACAAAACTTCGCCGAACAACAGCAGATTACCATTCGGCAGTCTGTCACCGAAGCGTACTACCTAGCCGTTTTTAATCGGGAACGCATCCGGCTGGCGGAATATGCCCTGCGCCGGACGGTGGGTAATCTCGAAATAGCCCGCACCAAAGAAGCCGCCGGCACCCTCCTGCCCAATGATTTCAAACGGGTACAGCTTGACCAAAGAAATGCCGAGCTGTTGCTACGAAAGGCTATCCAAGACCGTGATCTCGCCATTCAGGAACTGCACTACCGAATGGGCGTTGACCAAAATACCGGCTACAAACCTTCCCAGTCACTTAGCGATATACTAACTGATACCCTCTCGATAGTAGCCCCCGACATTATGGCCCGAAAAGAAATACAGGCCGAAGAATTAAATTTTAAAATTCAGGAATTAAGTCAGCAGCGCGAGAAAGCAAGCCGTTTACCAGTTTTGTCGGTCTATGGAAATTATGCGGCCCTACAACTCAGCAGTAAACTGAACCCATTCCAGTCGGGTACTTGGTTCCCGTTCAACTACGTAGGTCTACGCCTAAGCGTACCCATTTTTGACGGAAGGCGATCCCGGATAACGGAAGGTGATTATAAAATCAGGCAGCAAATCAGTCGGAATACGCAGGTTCAGCTGGCCAAGGATTTAGGCTACGAAGCACAAAGCGCACTCACTACCCTCATGCAGGCCCGGATGGACGTAGAAGATACGGAGGCCAACGTTGACTTTGCCCGGGAACTGGTAGAAACGGATATGTTTCGGTACGAGAAACAGGTATTGACTCTGACCGAGCTTAACACTACCCTAACTACCCTGCAAAACGCCGAGAGCAACTATCTGAATAGCGTATATAGTTATTTAGTAGCCTTGGTTCGCTACCGCAGAGCGGCTGGTGTGTTGTAAAGCAACGTCACACCATGGCAACGGTAAAGCGATCTACCATCTCGTCGGGGTGTACTTCCAGTACGTTTGCTAGTACCAGCATGACTAAGGTACGGGAGGCAAGATTACGAGGAATACCTACTTTGGTAGCGTAGGAGTCTACGGTAACACTTTGCTGCTCATCCAGCAGTTGCATGAGTTGCTTTTCTTTTTCACCGTAGTTAAACCGTACGTCGCGATTGGGGCGCGCCCGTTTCATAATCTGACGCATTTCGTAGCTAGCCTGCACCGATTTGTCTTTCACCCGCACATACGATTTCTTTTTGCCGAAGGCATCAAGTACAGAGTGGGGTTTCTCGGTACTCCGATTGATATGAAAGATCAGGACGTCTCGTTCGCCAGCAACGGTTACTCGTTCGGTCCGGTAAGAAATCGAGGGTACACAATATTTTTCAATTGCCCGCTCGATGATATATTCGTCTTCGTCTGCGTATTTCAGGCCTTTGATTGTTTTATCGTCACCGATTCCAATCAATAGTTTTCCTCCTCCTGAATTGGCAAAAGCTACCACTTCGCGGATGATGCGTTCGGGGTGGTTGGATTTTAACTTAAATTCCAGTGTATCACCCTCGCCTTGCCTGACCAGTTCTTTTAAAGTTCGTAGATTCATCAATCGGTCCGAATTAAATCGAAGATTGTTTTATAAAAAAACACTTTTAACATTCCTAAAAAATCAGGAATCAATTTTTTGTTAACAATTTACCCCCATAAAACGTTTTTTTGTGAACCTTGTATACAAAAATGCTTTCACAATATCTTTTGAATTTTCTCTATTGATCGTATGAATTTATTAATGAACATTTTACTCATGCTGGGCACTTTCGTTTTCATGGAAGGCTTCGCTTGGTTTACGCACAAATATATCATGCACGGTATTATGTGGCAGTGGCACGAGTCGCACCACGTGCACCACAAGCATTGGTGGGAGCGTAACGATTGGTTTGGTATCATCTTCGGTATCTCGGCTACTGCCCTCATTATCATAGGCTCAGAGGTACCCTCCCTGGGTTTTATGCTCTGGATTGGCCTGGGTATTTCGCTGTACGGAATCGCTTATTTTCTCTTTCACGATGTAATCGTACACCGGCGAATTAAGATCAAGTTTACGCCCCGCTCCAACTACATGAAGCGCATTATGAAGGCTCACTATGTGCACCACAAAGTGCACGAACGAGAAGGCGCCGAAGCTTTTGGATTTTTATATGCTCCAAAAAAATACGAAACCAAACCAATAAATAAAGTTGCTCAGTAGCCGGCTATCCGTTGTTTATTACGTACCACGTTACGCATCAACTGCCAGCCTACAAGGTTGGCAGTTGATGCGTTCGGCCCTACCTACTCGCTTCTTTCTTTACGAATTTTCCTCTCAGCAGTATTTATTTTTAAATAGTATATTGAACTCCCATCCCTTTTGTGAAATTTTAGAGGCTAAAAACCTGTATCGACCTGTATGCACAGCAAAATAAAACTCATCCTTCTGATAGTCTTCACGCTGGTAGCCAAGGGAATTGGGGCTCAGACTGACACCCTAAGTCAAAAAAATGACTCGTTGAGTAGTCTCATTTTACAAAACTATAACAAGAAAATTGCCACTATTGAGGAGCGGCGGCTCCAAGATTCGCTGAGAAGAGAGGAACTACAAGCTCAGCTCAACTCCCTGAGAACTACGGATAACCTCAAAAAGGAAGAGTTACAACAAAAATTACAGGACCTGAGCAATAAGGAAATCCAGCGTGTTACCCAGAAAAAAGCCCAGATTGATTCGCTCCGTCGGACCGTCAAGGCCTATCCCGTAAGCGGCTTTTTTAGTGATACCCTTTTTCTGATATACAGCAAGCTGGGGAGTTTCTCGGCCAAAGATCGAGCCGATGCGATTAGTGGTCGTATCGAAAAACTGAAAGATGACTTAACCTTCAAAACTGAACAGTTGCGGGTAGTAGAAGCTGAAACTACCATTGATATTGTGTACAACGAAAGCATCGTGATGAGTATCTCGGAAAACGATGCGATCTGGAATAATACCATCAAAATGGATCTGGCCCAAAACTACCAGCAGATCATTGGTAAAGCCACCGAAACCTACCTAAAAGAAACCAGCTTTTCCACCCTCGCCGGGGAAATCAGCCTGGCACTTCTGGTACTCCTGGCCGCGATTATTTTTATATTTAACCTGAATAAACTCTTCCGCTGGACGGCAAAGGAAATTGAAGCCCAAGAAGGAAAGCGAATTCACGGAATTAAAATCCGTAACTCCACCTTATTCAATGCCAAGCAGCAGATCAACGTCTTTCTAAATGTCAATACTACCATTAAGTGGCTATTGATCGCATTGCTCGTTTACATTGCACTCCCGGTTCTTTTTGGCATCTTTCCCTGGACAAAAAACCTAGCCGAAACACTTTTTGGCTACATCCTCAACCCGGTCAAAAAAATGGCGCTGGGCTTGTGGAATTACCTGCCTAACCTGATCACGATCATCGTCATCGTGACAATATTTACGTATTTCTTAAAAGGGGTGCGCTTCTTGAAAACTGAGATCGCGAACGGCCACATAAGCCTATCCGGCTTTTATCCCGACTGGGCCAACCCAACCTACCAAATCGTTCGAATTATCACGTTTTCCTTTATGCTGGTGGTCATTTTCCCTTACTTACCCGGTAGCGACTCACCCGTTTTCCAAGGCATTTCTGTATTCCTGGGTTTCTTATTCACCTTTGGATCGGCGGGCTCACTTTCTAATATTATCGCCGGACTGGTACTTACTTATATGCGTCTTTTTAAAATCGGGGATCGGGTCAAGATCGGGGAAGTGACGGGCGACGTAATCGAAAAATCTTTACTGGTAACTCGCATCCGGACCATCAAAAACGAGATCATTTCTATCCCGAACTCTACGGTGATGAGCAGCCACACCATCAACTATTGCAGTGATGCTGTTGAAAAAGGGTTGATCCTGCATACGACCATTACGATTGGCTACGATGTACCCTGGAAGCAGGTGCATCAGGCCTTACTCGACGCCGCCGACCGAACCGATATGGTACTGAAAGACCCCCAACCCTTTGTGTTGCAGACCAGTCTGGAAGACTTCTACGTAGCCTACCAGATCAATGCCTACACCCGGGAGCCTAACAAGCAGGCCGTAATGTATTCGCAGCTACACCAGAATATCCAGGACTGCTGCAACGAGTCAGGCATTGAGATTCTATCGCCGCACTACCGCGCTGCGCGTGATGGCAACATGAGTACTATACCGGCCAACTACCTCGACAAGGACTACCAAGTGCCACGTTTCAACGTGAACATTACCAAGTGAATACATTTCATCATACTCTAGACTACTCTGATCCCTGTGAAAAATAATGACTTTACCCGCCGGGACTTCATAGCCCAAACTACTCAGGCCGCCTCCCTGCTTACCGTAGCCGGACTGAGTTCATTGTCTTCGCTGGCTTCCACTAAGACCATGACCGTACAGCAGATTATTGACTTTATTCTGAAAGAAGGAAAGCTTTTGTTACTGAAAGAAACCGTTGATACCCTCAAATCGGGGAGTAGTGATCAGGTAGTTAGTGGCATCGTTACCACCATGTTTCCGACGATCACGGTGATCGAAGAGGCCGCTCCCTCAACGCCAACTTTATCATTGCCCACGAACCTACGTTTTACAATCATCTGGATAACCCCGATTGGGTGGAAAATAATTCAGTGGTCAAAGAGAAGCAGCAACTGTTGGCCAAGCACGGTATTACCATCTGGCGATTTCATCACTACATCCACCGGCTAACCCCCGATACGGTCAGCTACGGGGTAGCCAAAAAAGCGAACTGGCTCCCCTATTACAAAGCCGGGGAAGTGGTACATACCATTCCGTCAGTTTCTCTGAAAGAGCTGGTACGGTACCTCAAATCAACGCTCGGTATTGCGCACCTGCGAGTCATCGGCGATCCTGAACGAAGCTGTACCCGGGTGGCCCTGCTGCCGGGTGCGTGGGGTGGCCCCAGACAAATAGGTATCGTCGAACGCGAAAAACCGGATGTACTGATTGTGGGAGAAGTCTCCGAATGGGAAACCGCCGAGTATATCCGCGATGCCCGCTTGTTGGGTAGAGATATATCCCTCATTATACTGGGACATTCCCTCAGCGAAGAACCGGGGATGGAGTACTTTGTGGATTGGTTGCAACCCAAACTACCCAAAATTAAAATTACCCACATTCCTTCGAATGATCCGTTCACTTGGATGTAAAATCATCACCCTAATCCATTTTCTTACCCTTAACTTTACCCCATGAAAAAGCTTTTACTCTTATTTTTATCCTGCTGTCTGATTAGTCAATTTATATCCGCTCAGTCGCCGGAAGTACTGACTATCCGAAAATACGGAGTCCAAAATGCCGACAAGATTGTGCGTGAGTTTTCCACCTTCCTATCTATACCCAACGTAGCCCGCGACACTGCAAACATTAAAAAGAACGCGGCCTTCATTATGGATATGATGAGCAAGCGCGGTATCAAAAACGTCCAGCTCCTGCAAGCTTCCACCGTGGGTACTCCTCCGGCGGTGTACGGTGAAGTGATGGTGCCCGGCGCTACCCAAACCCTGATTTTTTACGCTCACTACGACGGCCAACCCGTTAATCCGGCCCAGTGGACCAAGGGTCTCGACCCGTTCCGACCGCAACTGTATACGGGTGCGCTCGATAAAAACGGCAGCCCAATAGACCTGCCCACCGACGGAAAATATAAGCCCGAATGGCGCATTTATGCTCGTTCTGCTTCGGATGACAAAGCTGGTGTATACACGATTATCAATGCGTATCAAGCTCTCACCAAAAGTAGCTTGGTACCTACTTCCAATCTGAAATTCTTTTTCGAAGGCGAAGAGGAGGCCGGCTCGCCCCACTTGAACGAAATTCTGGAAAAGCACGCCTCGATGCTGCAATCAGACCTCTGGATTATCTGCGACGGCCCGGTGCATCAGTCGGGTAAAAAGCAGATTGTGTTTGGCGTACGCGGCGACGCCCACATCGACCTCACCGTGTACGGCCCCAAACGCCCGTTGCACAGTGGACATTATGGCAACTGGGCCCCAAACCCCGCCCTGATGCTCGCCGAACTACTGGCTTCCATGAAAGATGAGGGTGGCAAGGTGACCGTGAAGGATTTTTATGATGATGTCATTCCGCTGAGTGCTTCCGAGAAGCAAGCCATGCAGGAAGTGCCCTCCGTGGAGGCGCAAATGAAAAACGAACTTGGAATTAGTGCCGCGGAAATGCCGGGGTCGCTTTTGAACGAGGCTATCAGCTTACCTTCCTTAAATATCAACGGAATGCAAAGTGGTAACGTAGGCAAAATGGCCTCCAACCAGATACCTACCTACGCTACTGCCGTACTCGACCTACGGCTGGTGTTGGGCAACGACTGGCAACGCCAACAACAAAAGGTAGTGGATCACGTCAAATCGCAGGGCTACCACGTCATTGACCACGAACCCACCGATGCCGAACGCGCTATGTACGCTAAAATTGCCAAGGTACTTCCCGGTAACGATGGCTACAATGCCCAGCGTACTTCCATGGACCTGCCCATTGCTCAAAAGGTAATTAAGGCCGTACAAACTACGATTACCGACCCGCTGATCCTACAACCGACCTCCGGGGGGAGCTTACCGCTGTACCTATTCGAGCAGTACCTCAATGCTAAAACCGTAACGGTACCCATCGCCAACCACGACAACAATCAGCACGCCGAAAACGAGAACATCCGGTTGAAGAACCTGTTTGAAGGATTGGAAACTATGAGCGCTGTGATGCGGATGCGGTAGGTTAATTTTTATCTATGGCTAACGTAAGCGCTTACATTAGCCACAGATAAAAATCAATTTCAAAGTATTATATCGTTAGGCCACCATCTACCTCAGACAGCTCATTTTTACCCAATAGGCCATTAATTTGATCGTTAATTAACCCTCGGAATTCTGTGCTAATCGCTTTAAAACCTAATAATATACTTACGGCCTTGGCAGCCTCTTCTCGGGATATATGCTTGGCCGACTTAACAATATGAAGTAGAGATAAGTCTATTTCAGATGGAGGGATATTTACTGGCTTCCTTGTGCCTAAGGGAGAACCATCTCCTCTTTCCCTAACAGCTACCGTTGATGATTTAAGTGTTACAAAGTTACCATCACGTAAAATTAAATTGTCCCTTTTTAGATTAATGAGACCTTCATTTACTAATGCTCTAAACCTTTTCCCTGCTTTTGCCCATCCCCACTGTTCACGCATTCGGGTAGTTAACTCATCAAAATGCATCGGTGATTCTACTTTCAATATCTCATGTACGATATCTCCAATTTGTGGGGCATAAAGAGTGTACGGATCTGAACTAAGAATATAAGGAGTTGAATATATTTGATATGGTACCGCAAACGACGATTCTTCCTCAGTTTTTCTAGTTAAATGAAAAATGTTTTCTTCTTCTGGCACTATGATTTCAATTCGATCATTCTCCGTCAGGGTTTCTAACGCAGCGTCATAGGCAGTTTTTATTTTATCAACTTCTTCATCCTTTTTTCGAAAAAAATCAATCCCCCAGAGACGGTGAATAATCCAACCTTGATTTTCAAGAATTGATTGTCGTAAACGATCTCTTTCTCTAGCAGAGGGAGATGAATGATATGCTACTCCATCACATTCTATTCCAATCACATATCTACCTTTTTTCTCCGGATCTACTATTGCAAGGTCTATAAAGAAACCTGCTTCACCGATCTGTGTGTGTACTTCCCAACCAAATCTAGCTTCTAATGCTTCTTTAACTGCCTCTTCAAAAGGACTTCCAATGGGTCGAGAACTTTGCTCTGCAACATTGAGCTGACCTGTCCTTGTGTAATGCAGAAACTGCTTTAAGCCAGCTACACCTTCATCCGTAGTCGTCGTTATTTCTATATCTTGATCGCTTATTGAAGAGAAAACTTCACATCGTTTACGTGCCCTGGAAATAAGCACATTCAACCTCCGCTCTCCTCCTTGCCGATTAAGTGGTCCAAAATTCATACTAATTTTTCCATGAATATCTCGACCATAACCTACGGATAAAAAAATCACATCTCGTTCGTCTCCTTGGACATTTTCCAGATTTTTAATAAAAAAGCCTTCATAAGGAAACTTACTAAAAAAGCTTTCACATTCTGAGTGAGTTCTTCTTAGGCGTTCTACTTCATCTTGAATAGCCCGCTGCTGAGACATTGAGAATGCTGCAACTCCTAATGTTTCATTAGGATATTTTTGGGCATGATTAATAACGGCTTCTGCAACTGCTTTTGCTTCAATACTATTGGTTCTTGTATTTGAGCGATCGTAAACACCATTCACTGGGCGCCAAACTAAACCGAGACCAGCATTCTGCTTCCATGGACTAGGTACAACATATAGTTTATTCTCGTAATACCGCTTATTGGATACTGCAATTAATGAGTGATGCTTACTACGATAATGCCAGCGAAGCAATGTATCTATTAGACCTCGGGCTTTTGCCAACGAGAGCACACTCTCCATTTCGGTGGCTTTTACTAATCCTGCATCAGCTTCGTCATCATCTGTATCCTGACCACCGTCATTCGAAGTTAACTTCGAAAAAAAATTACTTGGGGGAAGTTGCTTATCATCCCCAACGACAACAAGTTGACGACAACGAGCAATTGCACCTAATGCATCAACAGGCTTGACTTGACTGGCTTCATCTATAACTAGCAGATCAAACTCAATTTTTCCAGGTTCTAAAAACTGAGCAACAGATAATGGACTCATCATAAAAACAGGCTTAATATCCTGTATAACAAGCCCTGCTTGACTAATTAATTGGCGAATAGGTCGGTGTGATCTTTGTTTATTTACTTCGCCTAATAGAGTACCAACTGCACCTGCAGGGAGTTTAGCCGGTATATGCTGGTAGTGTTTGGTTAAAACATTAACCTTCGCTAAGTTCAACCTTTGAAGATCTGTATGTTTAAAAGCTGTTACTTTTTGATTATGAATTTCTCCATTAAAACTAGCTAAATCAGGCTCTTTTTGGAAAATACTACCGAGCTGTTGATAAGCAAGTGTACGACGAAATGCAGGCAGTGCATCCTGAGGAAGCACTTTTCCTTTTTCCAGAAGTTCAATCAATGGAGAAACTTTACTCGATAATCCTTTTTGGAACTCATAACGTAGAGAAACCCAATCTGATATTTTGTCGAGGGAATCTCGGCAGCTAACAAGTACCTGCCGCCAATCAGATATATTTACCATGAATAAGTCTTCATCAAAATACGCCTTTGTAGATACTAATAAAGCCTTCTCTAACCATTGCCAATCTTTTTGATAATCAGCAATTAAAATATCTAACCTAGTTACAGTATTAGTTATTTGATCAATATCTGCTTTTAAGAAGTTTTCTCGTTTAAGATCAGCCAAACCTGTACTTACCATCCTATCTATCCATTCAGCCGTATTTACTAAAAGCTGTCCAATATTTTCCTCCTCCCATAAACCGCCAAAAGCTTGCTGTCCAAGTGCACTTTTCGACTGCAATACTTCGAAAGCCTGCTGCCCTTCTAACACTTCATTAACTAACTCAACTTTTTGCTCATAAGTAGATGGTAAGGGAATCTTAATATCCGACGCCATCTGTTTCATGGCTGCCTTGTAATCGCTGAGTAGAAATTTATACCATCTTTGACCACTAGTTCCTAGCTGCTGATTACAGAAACTCCAATCCTTTTTCCAAATGCCAGGTAATACTTGATCATTTAGTTTATTTGAGATTTCCTCAAAACGTTGCTTTGTTTTAGAGAGTGTTACAATTGCCTTAGGAGCGTCATCCCAAACATGAGAATTAATAGTATCTAATTTACTTATAGGGCGATCAATAGCGAGTTCACCTAAAACTTGAAAGTACCCAACCTTATTCATAGTTAAATCACCTAGCTCCGTATTAAGTGCATCTGCAATACCATTAGTAACCTGCACTTGTTCTTCAAGATTATTAATCAATCGAGTGATAACCTCTTGAATACTCTGCCTTTCTAGGCCAGTATAGTGAGTGAGATAAACTCCCCTCCATGGGTGAGTTAGAACATCTCCTACCACCTCCATTCTAGTTACTAAATCCTTAATTACTAACTCTTGCTCTGCTATTTTTAAACTATCCCAGTACTCAGCATTTTGAAATGAAATACCAGTTTCATCACCTTGTGGAAGTCCATAGTAAGTCAATGAGCTGAGGTGATCAAATGCTGATTGTCCTTTCTGATTGGAATGATGCAACTTATTAGCATGGTCGTTCAAATTATTTCGCTGGCTTGATAAAGAGTCGTTCAAACCACTTAGCCCTTCTGCACTTGGACAACCAAGCTCCCACGTTAATTTCAACTCATTTGCTACAGCACTTTTCTTAGCTTTATTGGAGTGGAGTTCTAGGCAGAGTACACCTAACCCCTCTTTTTCTAAGCGTAGTTTAACTACTTCAAGTGCGGCTAACTTCTCAGCAACAAACAAGACTTTTTTTCCATCTAATACCGCCGTTGCGATAATATTTGTGATCGTCTGACTCTTACCTGTACCCGGAGGGCCTTGAATAACAAGGTTTCTTCCTTCTCTAACAAGCTCTATTGCTATTGTCTGTGAACTATCTGCATCAACGACATGGTCAAGTCTAACGACTGGCAATAACTCATCTAGCTTTTCTTTTCCTGTCCATTGATTAAGCCCCTCGCCATTATAGGATTCTACATCTGGCCTCAACAACCTCCGAATTAAACTATGTTGAGTCGGAGAATTTAGTTCTGGCCAAGAAGCAGAGTCTAAGTCTTTATACATTAAAAACTTAGCAAATGAGAAAAAACCAATGCACATACTATCTACCTCAACTGACCATCCTGGTATTGGAGCTATTGTCTCTCTTACTCTCTTAAAGAATCCATCTAAATCAAAACTGTCATTCTCCTCACTACTAATAAGGGGTAATGTTACACCAAACTCAATACTAAGTTTTTCTGCTAAGGATAAGTTATCCTGCAAATCTTCTTCTCGCCATTTAATCGCAAAGCGATCGCTAACCGATTGTCTAATTAAATCTACAGGAATTAGAAGTAGTGGTGCAAACCGTTCTGTCTTATTATTTGAGGTATCTATCCACTTTAAATAGCCAATAGCCAGGTATAGGATATTGACCCCTTGTTCTTCAATGATAGTTCGAGCTTCATTATGAAGATCAAATAACCTTCGATGTAGTAATTCAGGACTCAAACGAGTCTGCAAGCGTGAATCAATATGTCGCTTTGCTTTTCCAGTTAAGGGATCAGCTTCGTCATCTGGCTGAATTAAATCGACTAATTGTTCTGAATCATCATCCAAAGTTTCATCACTCGACTCACTTTTGCCTTCTGTCGAGCTTAGCTGACCCTTACTTGCTAAAAAAGTAAAGTTCTTTTTATCAGTAACTAACCTTCGGTAAGCCTCTTCTGACTTTTCATCAAAAATTTGAATAAGTCTGGCACTTTTTGAACCAATTGGGATAGATATTAATCGATTTCGAGTGGATAAATCAAGCAATTCACGCCGACTCTCGTCTAATTGCTTTTGGATCAAGGTGGTGGAAACAGTAGAGTCTATGGACATTATTGGAATATATTTTTATTGGTATGATAGGAATAATTAAACAAGTATCAATTCTATAAAAACCACGCTTTGCCACAATATCAACTCATTAAGGTCCAAATACTTAGATTGCCCACGCCACAAGACCTAGAAATTGAAAGCTAAATCTAATACTTTTAAATAAATGTTTAGCGAATCAATTTCTAAGGTGGTACAGTAAGTATCCCGAAACTTCCTTCTTCACGAGTATGTATTCAGTAAATTTCCTTTAACCTACACAAAACAAAAGCACGAAATAGTCCGTTCAGGACTATTTCGTGCTTTTTGTTTGTATTATATTCTACTCAATAACTCTTCTTCAAAGCCTCCACTAGTTGGGTAGGGTTGAGATACTGAAAATAGCGGGCTTGGGCCGTAAATGTCTCGTCAAGTAGTACCATGGTGGGTAGCGAAAACGGCTTCCCTTCCCGGCTCGCCATCAACAGCGCAATCTGATGCACTGGGTTTACCTTCCTCGCATTGGGGTTCACAAAGCGCGTCCCTCCAAACTCAATGGTATCCCTGCTCTCAATATTCATTCTTACGGCATAGTATTTGGTAGCTAACAGGTTGATTACCTGCGTATCCGTAAAAACAACCCGGTCCATTTTTCGGCAATAGGTACACCAATCCGCCACAAAGTCCACGAATACCTTTTTGGGTTGTACTTTGAGGGAGTCTTCCAGCTGCTCAAAGGTCAGCCATTGTACTTCCGTCGTCTTTTGAGCATACAAACTTTCATTACCCATTACCAGAAACAGGATACCTAGGATAGTCGTACGCACTGCTTTTAATAATTGCATTAGGTTGTTTAAAGAGATTTTAGTCGCAATCCAATAAAGATAATCCGGGGTAGTCCGGGGCCGTATACATAGTTGCTATCCCGGTTTTTACCCCGGTCAAAATCTTGCTGATAGGCGTTAAATATGTTCTTCACGCCACCAAACAGTTCAAGTCCGGTTTTTTTAGGGAGATTGAAGGTATGCCCCACGCGTAGGCTAACTTCCGTAAAGTCGGGAGTAGTAACGTACTCGTCTTCGGTCTGTCCGGTACCTTCGCCTCCAAAGTGGACCAGTTCCATGGCCCCAGTATATACGATATTACTACTGATATTCCATTTTTTGGTGGGGGTATAGGTAAGGGTAGCGTAACCGTAGCGGTTGGGGGTCCGTAAAAACTCCCGACGAGCCCTCAGGCTTTCAATATTTTCTACGGGAGAATCAAACAGGCTCGACTGAATGGTCAGACCGGCATCTACCTGAAACACGTAGTCGAAATTAGCCCGGCCTTCCAGCGTGATCCCCTGAACGGTAGCTCCTTCACCGTTTCTTTTTTCAAAACGTTGCCCAAACTGATCCGTTCCTAGCGGAAACTGATAAAACGCTTCTTTCAGGTAGGTATGAAACCCCTCAAGCGTAAATCCAGCGATAAAATGCTCGGTGGCTTTGTCGTAATTTATCGAAGCCGTCAGGCTGCTTGAACGCTCTTGCCTCAGATTATCCGCCAGTGAAGTACGGGAAATTCCTCCGCCGGCAAAGGCAATGTGCAAATCGGTGTCAAAAGCCTGTGGCGCCCGGAAACCCGTTCCCCAACCCAGTCGAAACTGGGTAGTTTCTCTAAACTTGTACAAGAGCGAAAGTCGGGGGCTAAATATGGGAGTGTCCACCAGGTTATGCTTGTCTACCCGAAAACCCGACAAAAAATTGAGCTGAGGGGTGATGTTCCAGTCGTGCTGCACAAATACGCCAAGGTCCTTGGTGGTCTGGTCGATCAGATAATTATAGGACTTAATCTCATCAAATACATCATCGTAGACGTACTCTGTTCCGACCGTGAGTACGGCAGTGCCCCCCAGAAATTTATCAAAGCGGTTGCTGAACTGTACCCCACCCTGATGCGTCAGTACGTTAGATACTCCGTAGGGCGGGTTACGCAGGAAGCCCTCCAACTCTTCACCCCCGTTCGGGGCAATACCCGTGTAATGGTCACGGAGGGTTCTTTGTCCGCCGTAGTAAAAGATCAGTGAGTTTTTTTCGTCGTTAAAATTGATCTGATAGTCTACACTACCCATCAGTACTTTGTGCGTTCTTTCTTCCGACTGCTGCGTTAGGAAGGCGGGTTTATCGACCATCTCACCCCCGTAGCGATACTCATTGATACTACTGAGGCTTACTTCAATCTTTTGGTTTTCTTTTGGAACAAAAAAGAGGTTGGTACCAAACGAATTATTTTTCAATTCGGGTAGTTCCGAAAAGTTATCACCGTTGGCGTCATACATTTTTCGGTTCCGATTACTCACAAAAAAGGTAGCACCCGCATTTTCTTTTTCATTCACGATTGTGGCGTTACCCGACACAATATTATCAGTCGTACCATCGACGCTTTGGAATGTATTCGTCAGGCTATATCCGTTTTTCCGAGGTACTTTGGTAATCACATTGACCGTACCGCCAATGGCACTCGAACCGTACAGGGCTGATACTCCTCCGCGAACTACCTCAATCCGCTCGATCATATTGGTAGGAATCTGCTCCAAACCATACAGCCCCGTCAGCGGGCTAAATATGGGTCGACCGTTGATCAAAATCTGTGAGTAGCCCCCTTGCAATCCGTTCATACGGAGCTGCGTGTAGTTACAGGTCTGGCAGTCGGTTTCTATGCGTAAGCCCGGCTGAAAACGCAGGCCATCCGATAAGTTGATAGCCACTACCTGATCGAGTTGCTTACTGCTAATCAGATTTACAATCACCGGAGAATCCGTTTTTCTTTTCTCGGTCCGGGTACCCGTTACTACTACTACGTTCAGGTTAAAACGGTCTTCTAGCAGGATTGCCTCCACCTTGGTAAAGCCATTCTCCGTCACCGTTACTCGCTGCACGTAGGATTGATACCCTACCGAACGAACCATGATGCTCGCTTCACCCACCCGGATATTCAGGATACTGAACCGTCCGCTGCTGTCTGCCACCACGCCCAGGTTGCTCCCTATCACCTGTACGGTAGCAAAGGGTAGTACATCACCCTGGCTACTAGTAACCCACCCGGTGATATTTCCCGTTTGAGCTACACTAGTAATCACCACCCCTAAAAAAAGGAAACTTAGTAAAATTAGATTCTTCATGCTTATATATTTAAACTAGTTTACTTTTATATTTTAGTATTGCTAAATTAATAAGTTAGAAGGCTCTAACAAATATATTTAAAACATTGTTTTATTTTTGTGATGAAAAATTGAAACCCGATGGCATCACAAACCGAAGAAAATTATTTGAAGAGGCTGTATTCCCTCGCCGGAGAGAACGGAGAAGTGACTATTTCGGAGCTAAGTGCCTCATTGAGAGTCAGTACTCCGACAGCCAATAGTATGGTCAAAAATCTACATAAACAGGGGCTGGTCAACTACGAGAAATATAAGCCGTTATCGCTCACCGAACTCGGAGAGACGCAAGCCGCACTTATCATCAGAAAGCACCGCCTTACCGAAATGTATCTGGTAGAAAAAATGGGGTTCGGCTGGGAAGATGTGCACGAAATCGCCGAACAGGTAGAGCATATCGATTCCCCCGCCTTTTTTGAAAGAATGGATGAAATTCTAGAATTCCCATCCATCGACCCGCACGGCTCGCCAATTCCGGACCAGAACGGCAAGGTAACACCGGGGCATCATTTGCCGCTCAGTGAGCTGGGGATAGGCGATTCCGTCCAGTTGGTCGCATTGGCCCATTCTTCTTCGGAGTTTCTAAAATTCCTCAACGGCCGCGAATTATCGTTAGGTACTGAACTTGAAATAAAGTTCATTGAATTCTACGACGGAAGTATGGTAGTGAGCTACGCGGGCCACCCGGCGGAGACATTCACCCGGATGGTCTGCGAAAATTTATTGATGGAGAAGGTCTCCGACTGAGATAAAGGGATGGGAATAGACCATTAGGTAGTGGCACGTTGAAATGCGAAGCATTAGTTTCTACCGGAAACGAGGAAATATATACTTGTTAGCTACCTAAGTAAGTAGTCGGCCGTATTTAAACATACATTTATTTAATTGAGAAATGGATGGAAAACTCTCGTCTCCCGTACTTTTCAAGACTATGATTTATCCTCATGTGAAGCGCCTCCTTGTTTTCAAAATCCTTCGGGCGCAACCACTCATGTTTTATCTTCCTCCACAAGGTCTCAATCAGGTTCATGAGTGGGCAGTAGGGCGGCAGGGAAAAAAGGTACACGCCCTTGGCCTGCCACTGGGCGATCTTGCCCTCGACGAGCTTCGAGCGGTGCCAGGGCGCGTTGTCGAGCACGATCACCGTCGGCTGCTTTACGCCCGCCGCGAAGTCATCGAGCCAGCCGATGAGCGTCTGCGAGTTGACGTAG
>Ga0209284_10001524_pt1 | contig 35499 bp, 35 predicted proteins | sample FRY03_FD_187211 | JGI IMG/M metagenome (GOLD analysis project Ga0209284, IMG submission 187211) | Freshwater microbial communities from Lake Fryxell liftoff mats and glacier meltwater in Antarctica - FRY-03 (SPAdes) (version 2) | ecosystem: Environmental > Aquatic > Freshwater > Ice > Glacier... | reverse complement strand
CGGAAATTTTGCAAGATGTTGCAAATGAAAAAGATGGATTTAATAAAATAATGAAATTATCATTAGAAGTTTTAATGAAATCTGAGAGAAAACTACACCAAGAAGAGTCTGGTGATTATGCTAATGCATTTGCAGTATTTTATGTCTGAAAATTTAATCCCCATAATGGTCAAATTATTTCTGTCTATTTCTATTGTGTTGAACATTTTACAGATTATAATATTAATAACGAATGTACAAATTTGTTAGCATTTATTCAAAGTTTCGTTATCTATAATTGGTTTTTCGGTCTTATGTTTCATATTATAACCATACTTGAAACTCTATGATTTATAGTTCAGATTTCAATTAAGTTCCTTTCACATTCATCAACTTTTAGTTTAGCTTGTGAAATAAACAGTGCAAAATAGATAACATTAAAAATTAAGCAAATTCAAATTGGTCAGCATTTGCTGCCAATTGATTTAAAATATCCATTATTTCTTGATAATCAGATGTAGTTACTAATTTCAATCGGTGTTCTTTAAAATTAGCAATCCCTTTGAAGTAATTCGTATAGTGACGTTTCATTTCAGCAATACCAAGGTTTTCTCCTTTCCAATTGACACTCATTATTAAATGTTCTTTGGTAATTTGAATTCTTTCCATAATACCAGGAGCAGCTAAATGTTCTCCTGTATTCATGAAATGCTTAATCTCATTAAAAATCCAAGGATAACCAATACTTGCTCTTCCGATCATTATACCATCAACCCCAAAACGATTACGGTATTCTAATGCTTTTTCTGGCGTAGTAATATCTCCATTTCCAAATACAGGAATGTGCATACGCGCATTATTCTTTACATCACCTATTAAAGTCCAATCAGCTTCGCCTTTGTATAATTGTTTTCTTGTTCTACCATGAATAGAGATTGCTTCAATACCAACATCTTGCAACCTCTCAGCAGTATCAACCACATATTTTGTTTGGTCATCCCACCCTAAACGAGTTTTTACAGTAACAGGAAGATTCGTTGCTTTGATTATTTCCTCCGTCATTTTGATCATTTTAGGAATGTCCTGCAACAAGCCTGCTCCAGCACCTTTACAAGTAACTTTCTTTACCGGACAACCATAATTGATATCAATGATATCTGGATTTGTTTTTTCAATGATTTCAGCAGCAGTTCTCATGCTGTCAATATCATATCCGAAAATTTGAATCCCAACAGGACGCTCGTACTCGTATATATCTAATTTCTGCACACTCTTTGCTGCATCCCGAATTAATCCCTCTGAAGAAATAAATTCGGTGTACATTAAATCAGCACCATATTTTTTGCAAAGCGCACGAAATGGCGGGTCACTTACATCCTCCATTGGAGCAAGCAATAAAGGGAATTCACCCAACTCGATGTCTCTGATTTTTACCATTGAGGTGCAAAGATAAGGTAATAAGGTTAAAGATTGAAATAAATTAGGACTCATTCTAGCGAAACAGATATTTAGAGGATTATGTTTTTCAAAATGATTAAAATTTAAGAGGTATTATTAATTATCCATTTTTAAAATTAGTAACATCAGAATAGTAATAAAAATAATTTATGCTAGACAGTCAATTTCAGACCCGACACTAAATTGAAAAGGAGTGAACCAAAAAAGGCTCCGAAAGGAGCCTTTTATTATGCAATATTTGTGAAAACTTGCTGTATATCATCATCATCCTCAATTCTATCTAACATCTTTTCAATGTCTACTAATTGCTCCTCTGTAAATTCAACAGGGGAGGTAGGAATACGTTGTAAATTTGATTTTTTAACCTCAAGATTTAAATTCTCAATAGCAGAAGCAAGCGTTCCAAAAGAAGTGTAATCGCCATAAATAAAGAAAGTTTCTTCTCCGTCTTCAATCGTTTCTAAACCTGCATCAATCAGTTCAAATTCTAATTCTTCCAAATTTATATTACTACCTTCTTTCTTTTCAATTTCGAAAACACATTTACGGTCGAACATAAATTCTAAAGAGCCATTAGGTACTACACCTCCACCAACTTTATTGAAATACATTTTTACATTTGCAACAGTCCTTGTTGTGTTATCAGTAGCGCATTCAACGTAAACTAAAACTCCATGCGGACCTTTACCTTCATAATTAACTTCTGTAAAGGATGCTAAATCTTTTTGAGTAGCTCTTTTTATTGCAGCATCAATGTTGTCTTTAGGCATATTTTCAGCCTTAGCATTTTGAATTGCAGTTCTTAATTTTCCATTCATTGACGGGTCAGAACCACTTTCTTTTGCTGCCATTGTGATTGCCTTGCCAAGCTTTGGGAAAACTTTTGACATTTTATCCCATCTTTTTTCTTTTGCTGCTCTTCGATATTCAAACGCTCTTCCCATCGAATTATAATTTTTTAATTAATTTATGATTGTAAAAATAGATAAATTATCGAATTATGAAGGTTTGATTAGTTCAAATTCTATGTCTTACTTTTACCTATGATCTTTTTAAACGCCATTTACTTTTTAAAGTAGTTGAACGATAATCATCTAATTTTTCAGTCACTCCTTGATTTTTGAGTTTCGTCATAAGCTTAAATGTTCCTTTACCCATTTTGTAATCCATTTCATCTTCAAAAATTGGAATCACACTTAAAAAATGAACAATTCCTGCAGTAATTTCAATAGGCTGTAATTTTTCTTCTAACAAAACTGGATCAGCTAAAATGAAATGATTTGCTTTCATTGTCGATGATATGGCTTGAAAAGGGTTACCATTTGGAAACGTATGACCTGGTCCAAACCAAGAATTTTGATTGACTACGTAATTTGTAAGTTTATCTAACCAATAAAACACCCAATTAAATCGTTCGTTTTCAAGATTGTCGATTTCCCAATAGGAAGGCAAACAAAAAAAGAGTTCATTTCTTTCTCTTCCTTTTAACTTTTCATTTACATGCATAACGAAATCACTAAGCCTTTCAGTGCAAAGTAGTGTTGTGCTCGTCTGTTTATCAAAAATTAATAAAAAATTTATTTTACTAAAAGGTGAAGGGACAACTCTTATTGCATCCTGCCCAAATCTTTCTATTAACCGATTATGTAATTCACCCATCTAAAAGTTTATTTCTTTTTTAATCTTAAATTCCATTCGGTAATAGAGACTTTATTCATCTCTACATAGCTATTATTACTTGCTTTTTCAGCTCCTTCTATTGAAATTTTAGCTGCTTGAATAGCTGAACTATAATCTCCTAATTCAGCATGAATAAGTGCGAGTTTTCGGTACATCCAAAATGCAGAAGTACCTTCCATTTCAACTGCTTTTTTCATCCAAGTCAAAGCTTGTGGCAATTCTTTTTTCTCTCCAAGATAGTAATTCGCAGCAGCATAATAATCACGTGAGCTTGGTCCATTCATTAATTTTTTAATACTTGCCTCAACTTTTTCATTTGTTGTTAATGTAAAAGGAATATGAACAGCTGTTTTATCCCATTTTAAGCAAATTTCAGCACTAGTTGTAGTTAAATTCTGAATATCTATTGTAAATGTCTCAACACTATTTTGCAATTGTTTCGAAGGAACATTTAATTTTAAAGCCACCTTCGCTTCTTCCCATTTTTCAGGTGTACCCCAGTTTGATGTTTCGCTGTAAAAGTAAACTTCCCAAGAGTCTTTCATTGGTTTTGTGTATAAAGCATATTTTCCTGCTTTAAGTGTATCGTGATTAATTATAACTAAATCAGTCAATGTAATTGTCGTATTTTCATTTGCTCCAGTTCTCCAAACCTCATTAAATTTGATTAAGTCACCGAAGATAATTCGATCATTTTTTGAAGGTCTTGAATACTCTACAGTAATAGTAGTTAAACCTACTGTTTGCTCTAATTTAGATGTTGGACTAGCTTTAGGTGTTTGTAATTGCCCAAATGCTAAAGAGCTAGAAATGAATGCTAATAATGTAATTTTTAAAGTCATAATTTTTTAATTTTGTCTAATGTCTAATGTCTAATGTCTAATGTCTAATGTCTAATGTCTAATGTCTAATGTCTAATTTATTCTTCCACTAATTGCGTTAATGCATTCCAAAATTCTTCGGAGGAATTAAAACACCCTTGTTCTATTAATTGATGAATTTCTTGTTCGCGCGTTGTGTTATGAGCCTTTTTTGATTTGAAACAAGTTAAATTGTCTGCATCTTTTATAAATGCAGCATGAATTGTTTCAGGAGTCGATAAATCTACATCACCACCTTTTTTATTCAAAGAAATTAAGTGCATTTCAGTTTCTAAGCAGTTAAAAACAATACATGAATCTACACTTCTGAATTCAATAAATTTTATTTTTTCATACACTTTTTGTAATACTGTATCAGAATATAATTCTACCAATTGCGTTGCTTTTGGTATATTATTTATATTCATCTCCAACCAGTCTTCATTTGATACACCATTAGTGATCATAAAATGCTTAAAGTCTTCATCGAAGATCTGCATTTCTTCTTTGTTTAGCATTCGATATTTCATTCTGTAAAATTAGTAAAATAGGCGTAAGGCCATTTTAATTTAACTTTTTTTATTTTTTCAATTTGGAATTATAAACCTGGGGTAGATTAATTTTGGAGTTTTTAAATTTAAAACAAGATAAAAATCATCTTTTAGAGATTTTATTATTTGTAATTGTACGTTGAAGTGAACATTTAAAACGAGAGATTGCAGTAACTCGTTTCTTTGCGTGCTTTGTTTTACAGTTTTCAACTCGCTCTCTCCATAATTTATAACTACTTAGCTTCAACTCTTTTTTCATTAATACTTTAACCTCGCTTTCTTTTAGTTTAAATTGAAATTCAATCGCCTCAAAAGGTGTTCTGTCTTCCCAAGCCATTTCAATTATACGATCTTTTTCTATGGAATTTAGTGCTATTTTCATCTATTTTATTTCATTTAAAGGTGAATCGGGTTTTGCATAACTGAAACGTTTCAACTGTTCTGTTAAATGGTAACTATCCAAACCACTACTCGCAATAGTACCTGCTGCTGCTAGATTAACAAATCCATCGTTTTGGATTACTTTACTTGGCAATGAAGCCTGTTTAATTTCACCTATAATAAGAATCGTTCCATTTATTTCTAGTTCAATTTTCTCTTTCAATTCCATGCCCAATTGAATTTTTGCTTCCTTAACAAAAGGTGCAAAAAAACCTGTTTTATATGCTGGTGTTAAACCTACTGCATCAAATTCAGAAATAGACCGATCATATCTAGCAGATGTTTGGTGTGCCTGTTCTACTATTGCTTGATGAAGGTGATTAAGAGTGTAATATTTTGTCGATAGAATGTTATCTAGTGTATGCCGTTCTACACTGTCTGGTCTAACTATAAAGCCAATTAAAGGCGGAGTGGATCCAATGTGAACAATTGAATTAAAAACAGCTAAATTGGTTAATCCCTCTTTGCTTTGTGTCCCTATTAATACAACGCTTTTAAAACCTCCAAGTGAGTTAATAAACGATGCTCGAAATCTTTTATCCATAGATAGAATTTCTTCTAAAGAATAGTTTTTTATTTTTTCAGCCATAATTTTTGATAGTTGTTTAATGGGTCGTACTCTTTCGCTTGTTTTTCAATATTAAAGACACGTTTTCCTCTTGGATCATTTCCTACTCCTGCTAAATAAGCCCAATTTCCCCAATTACTACAAGGGTCGTAGTCAATTAATCGTTCTTCAAAATAAGCGGCTCCGTATCTCCAATCTTGCGCTAGATCATTACACAAATAACTGGCTACATTTTGCCTTCCACGGTTACTCATATAGCCTGTTAAATTGAGTTCTTTCATATTTGCATCAACAAATAGATTTCCTGTAGTTCCATTTTTCCATTTCTCGAATAATTCAGGTTTTAATGGATGATGTTCGATTTCGCTCAAATTTTTAATCCCGTTTATTAAGAAATATTGATTCTTATATTTTTTAGTCATAAACCTAAAATAATCTCTCCAAATTAACTCAAAGATTAACCAATAAGTAGATTCATTACTTTCAAATTGCTCTTCAAAATCTTTAATCTGTTTGTAGACCATTCTAGGCGAAACACAACCTATTGCTAACCAACTTGATAACTTTGAAGAATAATCTGCTCCAACTAATTGATTACGTGTTTCTTTATAGTTGAGGATACTTTTTGTTTTAAATAGATAATTATTTATTCGGTCTAATGCTTCTGTCTCTCCTCCCATGAATGGGAAAGCTGTTCGCTCATCTTTTAGGTTTTTTTCAAATCCAAGAATTGAAGGATCAGGTAAAACTAAGGATTGAATTTTAGGAGATTTAATTGATGTAGGCTTTTCGATAATGGCTCTAACGGCTGTTTCTTTTTCAATTTTTTTTCTAAACGAAGTAAAAACATCGGGTATACTTTTCATCGGAAATGGAAGGTCAGTAGCGTAATATAAAGTGCTAGTGCTGTACTGTTCTACAATACATAATTCTTTCCAAACTGCTTTTTCCACAAGCAAATCAATCTGCCGTTCTTCGGGTGCAACTTCTTTTTTTGAGAAAATGGTACTTATATTATATTGCTTAACCAGTTTAGGAAGCTCAATTTCTGGGTAACCTCTTACAACCAATAAGCCTGAACCAATCGCTCTTAGGTTTGCATCTAGGTTTAAGAGAGATTCAACTAAGAATTGGTAGCGAATACTACCGATTTTTTTGAATCCCAATGCTGATTCCTCAAACATCCGTTGGTCTAAACAATAAACAGGTAATACCTCATCACTTTGCTTAATGGCTTGAATTAACGTTTCATTGTCATTTAGTCTTAAATCATTTTTAAACCATACGATTGAATGCTTCATAGAAAAGTGTATAAACAAATCTATAAAAAATTAAACAAAATAACTAGTGATTGCGTTTTAATTTTAGGAACTTTCGAAAGCATTGCTTTTCTTACTAGTGTCTGGAAGGAAATTCATCTAAATTAAATAAAATTCTTGTCGTAATCTTTTCAATTATTTATATTCAATTGATGCTCAAGCATCAACTCATATTAAGAAATTAAAAATCTCCTCGACAATTTATTTCATTGTAAAAATAGTCAATTTCCGACCAGACACTAACTATTTTTAATTTTCAATTGTTAGTTTCAACTTTTTGAGTATCTTCAATATCAAATGGAAGAAAATAGAATTAAATTAATTAACGATCCTGCAACTTTTACAGAGCAGTTTATTAACCAAACAAATCAACCTGTTTTTTTAACGGGAAAAGCAGGGACAGGAAAAACGACTTTACTGCATAAAATCATTGAGTCTACTCATAAACAAGCGATAATTGTTGCTCCAACAGGTATAGCTGCGTTGAATGCTGGTGGGGTAACGATACACTCTTTTTTTCAGTTACCTTTTGGAGGATTTATCCCTGAATTTAATGTAGCTCCACAATTTACGGATGCTGTAAAACTCGAAACCAAAGACAGCTTGCTCCGTCATTTTAAAATGAGTAGTCAACGGAAAAGTTTAATTCGCAACATGGAGCTTTTGATCATTGATGAAGTGAGTATGTTGCGGGCTGATTTGTTAGATGCAATTGATTGGACGTTAAGAAATGTTAGAAAAGACAACCGCCCGTATGGTGGAGTTCAAGTCTTGTTCATAGGAGATTTATTACAACTTCCTCCTGTTATTCGACAAGAAGAGTGGAGTATTTTAAGAAATTATTACGAAGGTGTTTTCTTTTTTCATGCTAAAGTGATGAGAGAAAGTGCACCAGTATATATTGAGTTATCTAAGATTTACCGTCAAGATGACCCTGGTTTTATTGAAGTTCTTAATTCGCTAAGGAATAATGAAATGAATGAGCGTCATATAGCACTTCTGAATCAATATGTTAAAACCGATATTAAACCTACCGACAAAGAAGGCTACATAACACTTACCACGCATAATAATAAGGCTGATGAAATTAATCAAACAGCTCTTAAAACATTAAAAGAAAAGTCCCATTTCTATAATGCTGAAATTACCAAAGACTTTCCAAAACATTTATTTCCTTTAGAAGAACGACTAGAATTAAAAGTTGGTGCTCAAGTTATGTTTATTAAAAATGACGTTTCTTTTGATAAAAATTTTTATAATGGAAAAATGGGCGTTATCAGCTCTTTAGGTAATGAAGAAATTTATGTCACATTTCCAGACGAAAAGAAAACCATTGAAGTAGAAAGGTACGAGTGGAATAATATCAAATATGTCCTTAACGACAGTACAGGTGAAATAACAGAAGAAATCATCGGTACTTTTGTTCATTACCCTCTAAAATTAGCCTGGGCAATTACAGTTCATAAAAGTCAAGGATTAACATTCGAAAAAGCAATTTTAGATGTTTCGCAAGTATTTGCTCCAGGACAAGCTTATGTTGCTTTTTCGCGTTTAAAATCTCTTTCTGGGTTAATTCTTACAAGTCCAATCAGATTAAATGGATTAATGAATGATCGCAATGTGGTTAATTACGCTAATAATAAAGCGGATGACAACACGCTGCACAATACCTTAGAATTAGCTTCGAAACAATATTTACTAGAATCACTTTTATCAGCTTTTGATTGGTATGATTTATCCAGTAAATGGATGATACATGAAGCTTCCTATAAAAATGTTCCTTCGAAATCTGAAAAAGGAAACGCTAAAGCATGGGTTTCACATCAAGCTAAGTCTATTCAATCAACAATGGATCCAGCTAAAAAGTTCCAAAATCAATTAAAACAACTATTTAGTCAACCAGGGTTTGATATAGAATTCATAAATGAACGTGTTCAAGCTGCCTATAATTATTTTTTCAAATCACTAGACAGCCTTGTTTACACAACATTGAAGCAAATGGCCGATTTGGGCAGAAAAAGCAAAACCAAAGCTTTTTTAGAAGAATTACAAGAAATAGACGAGATACAAACAGAAGTAGTCATTAAACTAAAAAAAGTAAAACTGATGATAGAGTTAATGTTATCAGGAAGACCTTTCAGCAAAGAAGACATTTGGAGTTCAGAATTAACAAATTATAAAATTGCCAAAATTGCTGTAATTCAACAAGAAAGACGTAAAAATAAATCGCTGTTAGATCTTGATGACGAACCAATTGAAGAAATTACACCAATTAAAAAAGAAAAGAAAGAGAAAAAAGAAAAACGTTCAACTTATTTGCAGACATTAGATTTAATCAGAGAAGGTTACACGCTTGAACAAATCGCTCGTTACCGCCAATTATCAGAAAACACAATCAATAGTCATTACATGAATTTGATTAAAGCTGAAGAAATTGAGTTGAAAGATGTTATGTCAGTAGAACGTATAGGTCAGTTAGAAGATTATTTTAGTGAATACCACGAAGTTTCTCTTACTCCTTTGAAAGAAAAATTAGGAGACAAGGTGACATGGGAAGAGTTAAAACTTTACAGAGCATCTACAATTATTTAAACCCTAATTAAATGATAAAAGTTTTGTATTTTTGTTCAAACATTTAGTTGAAAAGAAGATGAAAATTACTGATGAAATAGTTGATCATATTGCACATTTAGCACGTTTGAAATTCGAAGGTGATAAAAAAGTAGCTATCAAAAAAGACATGGAAAACATCACTTCATTTATGGATATTTTAGCAGAATTACCTACTGACAATGTTGAGCCTTTGATTTTCATGAATGATGAGGTAAATGTTTTAAGAGAAGATATTGCTCAAGTAAGCCTTACTCAACAAGAAGCATTAAAGAATGCACCTAAAAAAGATTCAGATTATTTTAGAATTCCAAAAGTTTTAGATAAAAAATAGTTGAATTATTCACCTAAAACATCTGATTTTTTTGAAATGGTATTTGAAGTTGTCAAACTAATCCCAAAAGGACGAGTAACAACTTACGGTATGATTGCTAATTATCTTGGAGCCAAAAGATCAAGTAGAATGGTTGGCTGGGCAATGAATCAATCACACAAACTAAAAGGCATTCCAGCTCATCGTGTAGTAAACCGACAAGGTTTGCTAACTGGAAAAATGCATTTCTCTACTCTTACAGAAATGGAAGAACTACTTTTGATGGAAGGAATTCAAGTAAAAGAAAATCAGGTGGTTGATTTTAATAAAATTGTTTGGGATCCAGCAATTGAATTAGCTTTTTTGTGAATTAATCCTCAATTTTTATTGAGTAACTCCAAGATGTAATTTTAATTATTACGTTTAATCTCCAAACACTTTATACCCTGGTAATACATTCACTCGCTTTCCATCAATTAAAATAACATCTTCTTGATTTAATGTAATTATAGTTCCTGTTTCTAACTCAAAGTAATTCATGGCTTCAATCAATCCTTTTATTTCTCGCTCTTGATTGTCATGATTTAATTCTAAACATATTTGAACAACTTCTTCTATTCTGTCATTTTGGCAAATAACAAAATCACATTCTCTATTATTTTCGTGAAAATAATAAATCGTTTTTCCTTTTCTTCTGTATTCCCAAAAAGCTAAGTTCTCTAACTTTCTACCTAAATCGTTACTAAAACTTAATGAAGCAGATTGCTGTAAACCGTTATCAATGAAATAGACTTTTTTTGGATTTACTAATTGATTTTTCAAAGAATATGAAAATTTTGGAATGAGTTGTATTAAATATGATTCTTCAAAATAATTCAAGTATTCAATAACTGTAGCTGTGCTTTTAATGCCAATATAATGTTTGAGTTTGTTTGCTGAAATTAATTTTGTTGCATTTGTAGCTAAGAAATTGAATAATAGTTTTAATGATTTTACATCTCTAATATTATGTCTTACTGCAATATCTCGATATATAATATCATCTAATAATGCCATATGAATGTCCGTATTATCAGATTTTAGAAATCCTGGAAACCCACCTTTAATCAGATATTCTTTAAACGTATTTTCATCTTTTTTTAGATTTTTATAAGAACTAAACTCAGCAAATGAAAACGGAAAAAGTTCTTTTGTAATATGCCTACCTGTTAATTTTGTGCCTAATTCTCTACTTAATAAAGAGGCATTAGAACCTGTTATTATCACATTTAAACCTTCATCTAATTTTTGTCGAATATAAATTTCCCAACCATCTATAATTTGTATTTCATCAAAAACCAACCAATCATAATTCTCTTCTTCAATTATTTCATCTAATAGCTGGAAGTCTTGTAATTCAAACGTAAATAATTTTGCTGAGTCAAAATTCAAATACAAGTAGTTTTCTAGTTTATTTTTAACAATGTATTGATTGAGTAATGTGCTTTTTCCGCAACGTCTGATTCCAGAAATTATTAAAGCAAATTCTTTAGGCGTTTTGCTTATTTTATCTAACACTTTTCTAATTTGACCTAAATCTGAGTCGTCAATTTTTCTTTTTTGAAAACTGATAATGTTTAATAAATCAGATCTTTTTACCATTTTAATGTTTTTTACAAATCTATGTATTTATTATGAATAAACAATAGTGTTCATTTACAATGAACACTATTGTTTATCTAAAATGAATGCTATTGAGTTCTAAGGAAAAGAAATTATTTAAAGTTGTGTTTAAGATCCCTTTATAATTCTAAATTATCGATTAATCTCACGTTACCACAATAAGCTACAATACAGGCTGTTGCTCCTTTTACCCATTCATTTTCTAATGATTCAAGTGTTAAGGGGTTTACAATTTCAAAATATTCAAGTTTCAAGTTTCCTAGGTTGAAGAAATTCATACTTTGCTCAATCAGCTCTATTGGAGAATACTGATGTACGTTAGCTTTTGCAAATTGAAGAGTTTTAAAAATGATGGTTGCATCTTCTCTATCAGTTAAAGATAATCGCTGGTTCCTACTACTCATAGCAAGTCCAGATGGTTCTCTTAACGTTTCACAAGCAACAATTTCGACGTGCATTTCAAATGCATTAGTCATGAATTTAATTACTGCAACTTGTTGAAAATCTTTTAATCCAAAATATGCTTTTGTAGGTAAAGTGATTTCAAAAAGCCTTTTAACAACATTTACAACACCATCAAAATGTCCTGGTCGGTGTTTTCCTTCCATTACATGTTCTAAAGTTCCAAGATTTAGATTTACTTTTTCGAATGACTCAGGATAAATCTCATTTATAGATGGAGTAAAGACAAAATCACAAGAAGTAGATTTAAGTAATTCTAAATCCTGTTCAATCGTACGAGGATAATTTTCAAGATCTAGCTGGTTGTTGAATTGAGTTGGATTTACAAAAACGCTAACAATCGTAAAATCACAGTTTTGAGTCGATTTTTCAACCAAAGAAAGATGCCCTTCGTGAAGTGCTCCCATCGTTGGTACAAAACCAATAGATTTACCTTTAGATTTTAAATCTAAAATAACATCTTGAATTTCTTCTATTTTACTATAAACCTTCACTAAAATTGGTTAAAACAATTTATTTACTCGACAAATCTATTTCTTTTTGTTGAAGTTTAGCTTTTTTTTTCATATTTTTGTATAGTTTTTTACCAATCTAATAATTTCATGGAGAAAAAAAGAATCCTTTTTATGTCGCAGGAAATAGCACCGTTCCTTCCAAAATCTGAAATTGCTACTACAGCAAGAAGACTTCCGCAAGGAGTTCAAGAGTCAGGAAAGGAAATTCGTGTGTTTACCCCAAGATATGGAGTAATCAATGAAAGACGTCATCAATTGCATGAAGTGATTCGATTATCTGGAATGAATTTAGTGATTGATGATACTGATCATCCACTGATTATAAAGGTAGCTTCTATTTCCGCTGCAAGAATGCAGATCTATTTCATTGATAACGATGAATACTTTAAGCGTAAGAGTACGTTTACAGATGATAAAGGCGAGTATTTCTCAGATAATGACGAAAGATCTATGTTTTTCTGTAGAGGAGTTCTTGAAACGGTAAAGAAATTAGGATGGCAACCAGATGTTATTCATTGCCATGGATGGTTAACAATGTTAATGCCGATATACCTGAAAGGCATGTATGCTAAAGACCCACATTTTGCTGATACAAAAGTAGTTTATAGCTTATACAATGATTATTTTGATAAAAACTGGGATCCTCGTTTTGCTGAAAAGTTGAAATTCGAAGGTTTTAGTGATGAAATAGTTGAAAAGTTAAAAGATAATTCACCTGAAAACATTACTAAAGTAATGTTAGAATATTCTGACGGAGTAAATATTGGAAGTGAAGTTTTAGAGCCTGCTTATCAGGAAATATATGACAACGCATCTTGTTTAAAACAAGATTTTATCGCAGAGGAACATCAGAATAAAATTATGTCTGAATTTTTTGATAAAGTTATAGAAGCAGAAGTATTATTGTAAAATGCAACATCCATTTTTTATAAATAGATTCTCATGTATGAGAACACTTTCATTGATAATTTTATTGGGGTTTTTCTTTGTTACTTCTTGTAAAAAGAAAACTTCAATGATAGGATCTAATAGCATTGATGGCAGCGAATTGTTGTATGGTAATGTGGTTGATACATTTTCGCTATCAACATATACGGAATTTGAAGATTCAGTAATAACAAGCACTAGTTCAACAGGTCTATTGGGTTCATATAACGACCCAAAGTTTGGTGAAGTGAACGCATCATTTTTTACACAATTTCGATTACCATCTACTAATCCAAATTTCGGTGATATAAACGCAATTACTATAGACTCTTTTGTACTTGGCCTAAAATATGAAGGAGCTTATGGTTCGTTTGAACCACAAACATTTGAAGTACATGAATTAAGTGATACGTTAGATTTAAACACGTATTACTATTCTTTTTCAGATAAGACAGTAGCATCAACTAATTTGATAGACCCAAATAAAGCGACTTTGACTCCTAGTCCAGTCAATAAAATCTATATTGATACTGTAGCACACGATTCTCAGTTGAGATTGTTCCTTGACACTAATTTTGCGAGAAATTTAATGCTTGAGGCAAATTCAGGAGGGACTTCTTTTTCATCCAATGATGAATTTGTTAAGTATTTCAAAGGATTAAAAGTTAGCGCAAACAATTCTTTTTCTTCGGGTCAAGGGGCTGTTTTGTATTTCGCTTTAAACGATGCTTCTTCTAAGCTTACAATCTATTACAAACAAGATGGAATTAACAAAACATTTAATTTTCTAATCAATTCATCTTCAGCTAAATTTAGTCAAGTAACAATTGAAAACTCAGGAAAACCTGTAAGTGATGTTGTGTCAAACCATGCACTTGGACAAACTAATTTTTATGCTCAAGCTCTTAAATCTAGAGCGGTAATTGATATTCCTGGAATTAAAAATTTACCAAAAAACATAGTTATTCACGAAGCAACATTAACATTACCAGTCCAATATGAGTTAAATGAACTTTATACTGCTGGTTCTAATGTTTCAATTGCAACCAATTTAGAAAAAGCATCTAGTTTATATAATATTGGTACAGGTGTTTTAGATGAAACGAAACTAGAATATACTTTAGATGTTAAGTCATTTGTCCAATCTATATTAACGGATGAAAGGTATCCTGTTACTATAGACAATACGAATGAAAATCTATTGATTGAAGGCACTAAATTATATGTTTATCCCCGTTATTTTAATTCAACCCTTAATAGAATTGTATTTAATGGTTCAAATACAATAACAGGAAATAAACCTAAATTGGTAATTAAATATACAGAATTTTAAAAACTGACAATATGTGTGGAATTGTTGCGTACATTGGAAAAAAACAAGCTTACGAAATAGTCGTAAAAGGCTTAAAACGTCTTGAATACAGAGGTTATGATAGTGCTGGAATCGCATTATTAAATAATGGTACTATTAACTTATATAAAAGACAAGGTAAAGTTGCAAATTTAGAAGAGTTTGTTATTGGAAAAGAAATTACAAGTAATGTAGGTATTGGACATACTAGATGGGCAACTCACGGTTTACCTAATGATACAAATGCTCACCCCCATGCTTCAATGGATGGACGTTTAGCATTGATTCATAATGGTATTATTGAAAATTACGACAAACTAAGATCAGAATTAGTAAATAGAGGTTATGTCTTTAAAAGTGAAACAGATACTGAAGTACTAGTTCATTTGATTGATGATATACAAAAAAACGAGGAAGTTCCTTTAGCAGAAGCAGTAAGATTAGCATTGCATAGTGTTGTAGGTGCTTACGCTATTGTTGTGATGGATATAAACACTCCTAATCAGTTAGTTGCTGCTCGTAAAAGTAGTCCTTTAGTTGTGGGTATTGGTACAGAAAATGATTTTTATTTAGCGTCTGATGCGACACCAATTATTGAATACACGAACAAAGTTGTTTATTTAGATGATGAAGAGATTGCTGTAGTTGATTTAGAGGAAGGGCTAAAAATTGTAAACATCAAAAACAAAGAGGTTACTCCTTATGTTCAACATTTAGAAATGCAATTGGAGGCTCTTGAAAAAGGAGGTTACGAGCACTTTATGTTGAAGGAAATATACGAACAACCTCGATCAATTAACGATTGCTTTAGAGGACGTTTAAATTCTGCTGAAGGCTGGGTTTCTTTAGGAGGAATAAAAGACTACGAAAATAAAATTATCAATGCGCCTAGAATCATAATGATTGCTTGTGGTACATCTTGGCATGCATGTTTAGTAGGTGAGTATTTAATTGAAGATTTAGCTAGAATTAACGTAGAAGTTGAATACGCTAGTGAATTTAGATATAGAAATCCTATTATAAATGAAAATGATATTGTTCTAGCTGTATCCCAATCAGGTGAGACAGCTGATACAATGGCAGCTCTAGAATTAGCAAAATCTAAAGGTGCAACGATATTAGGTATTTGTAATGTTGTTGGCTCATCTATATCGAGAATAACTGATGCAGGATCTTATACACATGCTGGACCAGAAATTGGAGTAGCATCTACAAAAGCATTTACTGCACAAGTTACCGTTTTAACGTTATTGGCTCTTTCATTAGCACGCAAAAAAGGAACAATTAGTGAATCTAAATTCCATAGCTTAGTAGCAGAATTAGAAGCAATACCTGCAAAAGTTGAACGTATTCTTCAAAAAAATGAATTAATAGAAAAAATTGCAGCTGTTTATAAAGATGCAACAAACGCTCTTTATTTAGGTAGAGGAAATTCATTTCCTGTTGCACTAGAAGGAGCGTTAAAGCTTAAGGAAATTTCTTATATTCATGCAGAAGGATATCCTGCTGCGGAGATGAAGCACGGACCAATTGCATTAATTGATGAAGAAATGCCAGTATTTGTTATTGCAACAAAAGGGACTTCATATGAAAAAGTAGTGAGTAATATTCAGGAAGTTAAAGCTAGGAAAGGAAAAATCGTAGCGATTGTAACTGAAGGAGATGTGCAAGTAAAAGAAATTGCAGATCATGTAATTGAGATTCCAGATGCAGATGATCATTTAATTCCTTTATTAGCAACTATTCCATTACAACTGTTATCTTACCACATTGCTGTGATGAGAGGGTGTAATGTTGATCAACCTAGAAATTTAGCAAAATCTGTTACAGTTGAATAAAGAAAAAATATAAGACATAAAAAAAGCGGTGAATATCACCGCTTTTTTTATGTCCTCAAATCAACCATGAATGGTTTCAGACTTACCATAGTTTGAAATTAATTTAGTCTCAAACTCAATCCATTCTTTCCAACGCCCATCAACATCAATTCCGTTAGCATATTTCCTAGCAAAGCCTAAAAATGTAGTATAATGACCAGCTTCACTAATCATTAATTCTCTATAAAATTGAGCTAATTCCTTATCTTCAATGTTTTCTGAAAGCACCTTAAAACGTTCACAACTTCTTGCTTCAATCATTGCAGAAAACAATAATCTATCTACAAAAGCAATTTCACGCGTTGCTCCTTTTTTCATAAACTTAGCAAGCTCATTTACATAATTGTCTTTTCTTTCTCTTCCAAAAGTTAAACCTCTAGCTAAAATCAAATCATGAACCATTTTAAAATGCTCAATTTCCTCCTTGGAAATATCAAGTAAAGCACTAACTAATTCGGGTTTTTCAGAATTATTGATGATAATTGTTATACAATTAGTCGCAGCTTTTTGCTCGCACCATGCATGGTCAGTTAATATTTCTTCAATGTTTGATTCTACAATATTTACCCATCTTGGGTCTGTCGCTAATTTTAGTCCTAACATAATTTATTCAATAAAAAAGGGGAATCTATTTAAGATATCCCCTTTGATCAATATATTTAATTTGTTATTAGTATAATTCTAATTTTAAAGCACTTCTGTAATCTTTAATTTCTTCTCTATTTATTTTATGCTCAGCATTCAACAAAAGATTCAATAAATAAACTAAATTTTCTTGATCATCTATTTCTAACGGGTACTCATTACCTTCTTCATCTTCATCAAATTGTCCTTGAACACTAAACGCTTTTCTTTCATCAAGAAATTCATAAGTTAACCTTAAAACTTTAACAACTAAAGGATCTTCTTCTTTTAAAGCGATTGCTCTTAACCCTTTTAAATCATCAATTAATCCAGTAGCTAAAACTCCGTCTTTTTCAACTTTAGCAATAATGCCTTCTAATTGTTTGTTTGCTGTTGCCGTTTTCATATTATTCTATCTAATCTTAAAATGAAGAATCTCAGATGAAATTCATAATACAAATGTAATGAACTTCAATGATAAATTTACAATTTCAATCGTTTTTTGAATCCATTTCTTGTTTTTTTTTGAATTCCACATTTTATAAACGAAATAAAAAGAAAAGAGATCACTTAAAACCTTTAAAATATTTGCGTTTAAAAAGTAAAAATATTGAAAATATTAGTACCTTTGACCCTTAAAAACAATAGAGTTATGTCGTTTGGAGTTAAAATATTTTCAGGAAGAGCAACTAAAGATTTAGCAGATAAAATTGCTAATCACTATGGTGTTTCACTTGGAAATGTGATTGTTACTGACTTTAGTGATGGTGAATTTCAACCTTCTTTTGAAGAAACAGTGCGTGGTCAGGATGTTTTTATTGTACAATCGACAATGCCACCTTCAGATAATTTATTTGAACTACTCTTATTAATAGATGCTGCAAGAAGAGCTTCTGCGAGAAAAATAATTGCTGTAATGCCTTATTTTGGTTTTGCTCGTCAAGACAGAAAAGATAAACCAAGAGTAGCAATTGGAGCTAAATTGGTTGCAAATATGTTAATGGCAGCTGGAGTAGATCGTATTATAACGATGGATTTACACGCTGATCAAATTCAAGGTTTCTTCGAGGTGCCTGTTGATCATTTATTTGCTTCTACTCTCTTTTTCGATGAGATGAAAAAGGTTGATACTGGTAACTTAATTATGGCTGCTCCAGATGCAGGAGGAACAAAAAGAGCAAATTCATATGCTAAAAAATTAGATGTTGGTTTGGCAATTTGTCATAAATCTTGAAAAAAAGCCAATGAAATTGCAGAAATGACTGTTATTGGAGACGTTACAGGAAAAGATGTTATTTTAATAGACGACATGTGTGATACAGCTGGAACATTAACAAAAGCAGCTGACTTATTCATGGAAAAAGGAGCTAAAAGCGTAAGAGCTTTTTGTACACACGCTGTACTCTCAGGACCAGCTTACGATAGAATAGAAAAATCTAGTCTTACAGAATTAATTGTTACTGATACGATTCCTTTGAAACAGCAATCTTCTAAAATAAGAGTTATTACCGTTGCAGATTTATTTGCAGATGTTATCAAACGTTTGGTAAGTAACGAATCAATAAGTTCACATTTTATAATTTCATAATAAATACAAACAAATGAAAGTTGCACAATTGAGCGGTTCGCCAAGAGCGAACGTAGGGAAAAAGGATGCTGCCCTTACTAGAAACAGTGGGTTAGTTCCATGCGTACTTTATGGATCAGGTGAGCAAACTCACTTTGCTGTAAAAAAAGTTCCTTTAGAGAAATTAATTTTCTCTCCAGAAGTTTACCAATTTGAATTGGAAATTGATGGTAAAGTAAAAAGAGCAGTAGTTCGTGAGTTACAACAACATCCAATAAAAGGAACTATTCAACATGTTGATTTCCTAGAATTAGATGATAATAGACCAGTAAGAGTTTCTTTACCAGTTAGATTAACAGGTTCTGCTAAAGGAGTAATGAGTGGTGGTAAATTAATGCAATCTTACAGAAGTCTTAATTTAATTGGACTTCCAGGAGCTCTTCCAGAAGCAATAACATTAGATATTACACATTTAAAAATTGGTAAATCTATTCGTGTGAAAGAAGTTGAAATTCCAGGTGTTACTATTTTAGATCCAGGAAATTCTGTTGTAGTTGGTGTTCGTATGGCGCGTGGTGCTGTTAAACCAACTGATGAAGATGATGAAGAATAATATTATTCTAATTAAATATGTTAAAAGCCAATTCGTAAGAATTGGCTTTTTTTATTGCTTATATCGATTATATTCAATATAGTTGGCATTATTTTTAGTGAAAATTATTTCTATGCAAAGTATTATTATCACTACTTTTGTTTAATGCTGAAAAAATATTTCATAAAAATTTTAAAAACTGTTATTCCTCTTTTACTTGGAGTTTATCTGATTTGGCATTCTTTTTCAAGCCTTTCAAAAAAGGATGAAGTCCAGTTTTATTTAGCAATTAAAGAAGCAAACTATTTTTGGATTATATCTGGCTTATTATTTAGTATTATTGCTTTGCTTTCGAGAGCTTTTAGATGGAAATTTGCACTTGAACCAATCGGATATAAAACAAATTTCTGGAATAGGTACCACGCTATAATGATTGGTTACCTAGTAAACTACACTATACCAAGAGCAGGAGAAGCTTCAAGGGCAGCAATGCTTTATCGCTCAGATGAAGTTCCTTTTTCAACTTCTTTTGGTACTATAATAGCAGAAAGAGCTGTAGATTTTGTTGTGCTAGTTTTTTTAGGATGTCTTACTACCTTCATTGCATTTGACGATTTTTTCCTTTTAGTTGATCAAATTAAAAACTTTGATTTTGGTAATTCTAATCAAAAAACTTCATCAATTCCTTGGAAAATAATCATTCTTTCTATTCTAGGGCTACTTGTTTTTATTGCATCCTTCCTTTTTATAAAAAGTCAAAAATTAAGATCCAAAATTCTACAATTTATTAAGGAAGTAGTTGCTGGACTTTTTTCTATTTTTAAATTGCAACACCCGAAAAAGTATTTACTCCATACATTAATAATATGGATTTCTTATCTTTTGATGTTTGCACTTCCATTCTATTCGCTAGAGGCAACCTCTAACTTCCCTGTAAGTACTTTATTACTTGGGTTTATAGCTGGATCTATTGGAATTATTTTAACAAATGGAGGTATCGGTACTTATCCCATTTTAGTAGGAATTGTAGTTCAGTCATATTTAATTAAGGACTATCCTGAATCAGCGTTTGCAATCGGTACTGCTTTAGGATGGATTATTTGGCTTTCTCAAACATTATTAATGATCATCTTAGGTCTAATTTCACTGATTCTTATACCTAAAAATTTTTCGATAGAACATGAGTAGATATAATAATTTAGTTGATAAAATTGTTTCTGAACATGTAGCAATACAGCGAATTAAAACATGGAAATTGAAAAATAAAAAGATCGTTTTTACAAATGGTTGTTTCGATATCCTTCATAAAGGTCATGTTTCGTATTTAGCAAAAGCAGCCGACTTAGGCGATAAATTAGTAATTGCATTAAATACAGACTCCTCAGTTAAAAGATTAGGAAAAGGAGACGAGCGTCCTATAAACTCTCAAGATGCTCGCTTATTAGTAATTGCGGCTTTGGGTTTTGTAGACATGGTAATCCTTTTTGATAATGACACACCACTAGAAATAATTAAGTTATTGGAACCAGATATTTTAGTAAAAGGCGCTGATTATGATCCACAAGAAACAGATAAATCATCTAAAAAATACATTGTAGGATCAGATATTGTACAAGCATATGGGGGTGATGTAAAAGTAGTAGAATTAGTAGATGGATTTTCTACAACTAATATTGTGAATCGTCTAAAAAATTAATTTTAATTTCAGTTTGCTATACCGATACGCAATATATAATAGTACAACATACCGATAGCTACCGGTAGGACTAAAATATAAATGTGTTTGGTATTACTTCTGAAAGCGCTCTAATCTTATTTCTTTATCTAATTCTTTTCCATCAATTAAAAAAGCTATAAATTCTCTTGATAATAAAGGTGAAATCATATAACCTTTCGACCCTAGTCCATTATAAATAGCCAATTTTTCGTATTCACTATGAATTCCAACAATTGGTCTTCTGTCTGGCGACGTAGGTCTAATACCAACTTGATGGCTTAAGATTTCTATAGGATCATTTGAAAGCATTGCGTATTTGGCTAATAATTCTTCTTTCCCTTTTTCAGTTTTTTCTAAATTTTCAGTTTCCCAAACATAAGTAGCACCCAGTCTATAAACGTCCTTACCTATAGGAAGTATAAAACATTTCCTGTTTAACGACTCTTCTTCGGGTAAGTGATTACTTTTAAAGGACAAAACCTCACCTTTTGTAGTTTCGACAGGCAAGTGTTTGAACCACGGATTGTTTTTATTTAAGTAACCTTCACAAAAGATGATTTTATCATATTCTTCACCTCTATAGACTCCTGTTGAAGGATTTAATTCATCATAATCAAATGTTTCGTTTGAAATTTTTCCAAATTTTGAGATCCATAATAAACTTCCAGCTAAAAATTTTTGTGCAACTACGTAGGATGATTGTTTTATTCTTCCAGATCCAAATTCATTTTTGACTAAATTATAAGATTCATCCTCGCTGTTTATTTTTGTCATATACGGTTCAAAATCAATCCTATCTTCTTTTTTTAACCATAACTCTTTTTCATGAGCAGATGAGAATAACCGTCGGATTGTTTTTGGTATATAAAATTCTTCCGAAGTTTTTTGTTCTAAATCTTTATAAAATGTTTTTGCATAAGGTAAAAACTCATCTACTCTCCACGATTTCGTCATCCTTCTAAATACAAGCGGATTAATTTGTCCTGCTGCAACTAGTGAGCTATGATTTTCTTGGTTATTGATCATTGTTACATTAAATCCTTTTTCAATTAAATGATAAGCAACAGAAATCCCTGCTAAACCAGAACCTACAATTAAATATTTTTTCTCCTTTGTCATTTTGTAAATGCTAAACAAATTATACTGATACGAATTTCGGGATATTTTTCTTGAATTACATGAATTATATTTTCTAATGTTGCTCCAGTTGTGATCACATCATCAATTATGGCAATGTGTTTATAGTCTCTTAGTTTGTTTAAAGAAATAGTTTCTTTTGTATTTTCAAACCTTGAAGCTCTATCTTTTTTAGTTTGTGAGGATGTTTGCATCTTCTTTTTTATAAATCGATTGTCTATTGGCTTTTTGAGCGCGACCGATATTCCTTTTGCTATTATTTCCGCTTGATTGAATCCGCGATTAAATTTTTTCCGATGATGGATAGGAACAGGTATTAATGCATCTATTCCATTAAACATTTCATTTTTATCAATTTGTTCTCCTATTCTAAAACCATAGTATTTTCCAATTTTACTATTATGCTTGTACTTTAGATCATGTAGAATAGTTTGACTAATTTTCTCTTTTTCAAAATAAAAATAGGCATACGTTGAAAATAGGTTTACCCTTCCCCAAAAAGTTTGATCTAATGGAGTAGGTTCTTTATAATTGATAAATTCTGTATACTGTAATTCACTTTCACAAATAGAACAAATTTGAATTTCTGAGTTCGGTAATTCATTTTCACAATGTATACATGTTGATGGTAATATTAAATGTAAAAAATCTGATACATATTTTGACACAAAACGAAGCGAAAATTTATTCATAATTAGGCTTTTAGAGAGATAGCAAAAGTATACACAATTTATTGTTTAAAACAACATTTTGTTTCTCTTGACATCAGATAAAATTAGCCTAAATTTATGTAAATATTCTAAAATGCTTTGTATTCAATCAGTTGATGAGTTTTCATTATTTATCGACAAATTAGCTTTTTAATTCTGTGAATATCTTTTAATAGATGTTGAAAAGACTTAGATTGATTGTTATGAAAGGGTTTTAAAATGAAATGTTGATAAGCTCAAAGAATTTGTGAATTTCTTTACTTGTTTAAGGAGAGAAAAATGACAATTTTTGTACTCTCAATTATGGAGAAATAAAACAAGTATTTATTTCTCGATTCATGTGAGAGAAACGCAAAATTTTTTGTAGTTTAAAGAAAAAATAACAAGGTTAAAAAATCTTGTAGATGATGTTTATCGAATATAAAAAGAAATTAAAAAAAAATGACGCACGTAGAACCAATCTTAGAAAAAAACAACAGTAGATTTGTTTTGTTTCCAATTGTACATGATGACATCTGGTCTTTTTATAAGAGAGCTGAAGCAAGTTTTTGGACAGCAGAAGAGATTGATTTATCTCCAGATTTAATTGACTGGGAAAATAAATTAACAGAGGATGAACGATTTTTCGTGAAACATGTTTTAGCATTTTTTGCTGCATCTGATGGTATTGTAAATGAAAATTTAGCTGAACATTTCTTGTCAGAAGTACAATATACAGAGGCTAAGTTTTTCTATGGCTTTCAAATAGCAATGGAGAATGTTCACTCTGAAACTTATTCTTTGCTAATTGACACCTACATTCAAAGCACAGCTGAAAAAGCACATTTATTTAACGCAATTGATACATTAGATTGCGTTAAGAAAAAAGCTGAATGGGCATTAAGATGGATTGATAAAGGATCTTTTGCAGAAAGACTAGTAGCTTTTGCAGCCGTTGAAGGTATTTTCTTTTCTGGTTCATTTTGCTCTATTTTCTGGTTAAAGAAAAGAGGGTTAATGCCTGGACTTTCATTTTCAAATGAATTAATTTCTAGAGATGAAGGATTACATTGTGATTTTGCTTGTTTACTTTACAACAATCACTTAGAAAACAAACTTTCTAAGCAGCAAGTGAAAGAAATTATTATGGATGCCGTAGCAATTGAGAAAGAATTTGTAACGGATGCTATACCGGTTCGTTTAATAGGTATGAACAGTGATTTAATGGGTCAATACATTGAATTTGTAGCTGATCGTTTATTGGTTGAACTGGGGAATGAGAAAATCTATAATACAACTAATCCGTTTGATTTTATGGATATGATCTCAATTCAAGGAAAAACTAACTTTTTCGAGAAAAGAGTTGGGGAATATCAAAAGGCCGGTGTTTTAAATGGTACTGGAAAAAGCCTAGGATTTACAACAGATGAAGATTTTTAATAGAATTATACACAAAAAAAGAGGACAAAAAACATGTACGTAATTAAAAGAGACGGGAGAAAAGAGCCAATAAAGTTTGATAAAATCACAGCACGTATCATCAAAATGTGTTATGGATTAGATCCTTTAGTTTCTCCAGAATCAGTTGCTATGAAAGTGATTGAGGGTATTTATGATGGGGTAACTACTACAGATTTAGATGATTTAGCGGCTGAAGTATCTGCTGCTAAGACGATTGATCATCCAGATTACGCTTTGTTAGCTTCAAGAATTGCAATTTCTAATCTTCATAAAGAAACGAAAAAAACATTTTCTGAAGTAATGGAAGATATGTACAGCTACAAAGATCCAAAGACAGGTGAAAATGCTTCTCTTTTGGCTACTGATGTGTACAATATTATCATGGAAAATAGAGATATACTTGATTCTAGTATTATTTATGATCGTGATTTTAAATATGATTATTTCGGATTTAAAACATTAACTCGTTCTTACTTAATGAAGTTGAACGGAGAGATTGTTGAGCGTCCACAACAAATGTTAATGCGTGTATCTGTTGGTATCCATAAAAACGACATTCAATCGGCTATTAAGACTTACAACATGATGTCTGAAGGTTGGTTTACGCATGCTACTCCAACATTGTTTAATGCAGGTACTCCTAAACCTCAAATGTCTTCTTGTTTCTTGTTAACAATGAAAGAAGATAGTATTGAAGGTATTTATGATACTCTAAAAAACTGCGCTCAAATTTCTCAATCTGCAGGTGGAATTGGATTATCTATCCACGATGTTAGAGCTAAAGGTTCTTATATCAAAGGAACAAATGGAGAATCGAATGGTATTGTTCCTATGTTAAGAGTATTTAATGATACTGCAAGATACGTTGATCAAGGTGGAGGTAAAAGAAAAGGTTCGTTTGCTATTTATATAGAGCCATGGCATGCAGATGTGTTTGACTTCTTAGACCTGAAGAAAAATCACGGTAAAGAAGAATCTCGCGCACGTGACCTGTTCTATGCTTTATGGATTCCAGATTTATTCATGAAACGTGTTAAAGAAAATGGAGAATGGACGTTAATGTGTCCTCATGAATGTCCAGGTTTATCTGATACACATAGTGCTGAATTCGAAGCTTTATATACTAAATATGAAACTGAAGGAAAAGGTAGAAAAACAATTAAAGCACAAGATTTATGGTTTAAAATCCTAGAATCTCAAATTGAGACAGGAACACCATATATGTTGTATAAAGATGCAGCAAATTCAAAATCAAATCAACAAAATCTTGGTACAATAAAGTCTTCTAACTTATGTACTGAAATTATTGAATATACAGCTCCAGACGAAATTGCGGTTTGTAATTTAGCTTCTATTGCTTTGCCAAAGTTTGTTACTGAAGAAGGTACTTTTGATCACGATAAATTATTTGAAGTATCTTATCAAGCTGCCTTAAACTTAAACAAAGTAATTGATGAAAATTACTATCCAGTTGAAGAAGCAAGAAATTCAAATATCCGTCACCGTCCTATAGGATTAGGTGTACAAGGTTTAGCAGATGCTTATATTTTATTACGCTATCCATTTGAATCTGAAGAAGCAAGAAAATTAAACCGTGAAATTTTTGAAACAATCTATTATGCAGCTATGACAGCTTCTAAAGATTTAGCTAAAATTGACGGACCTTATGAATCATTCGCAGGTTCTCCTGTATCAAAAGGGATTTTCCAGTTTGATATGTGGAATACTACTCCTTCAAGTAGATGGGAATGGGATGTATTGAAAGAAGAAGTAAAAGAATATGGAGTAAGAAATTCATTATTATTAGCTCCTATGCCTACAGCTTCAACAGCTCAAATATTAGGAAACAATGAATGTTTTGAACCATATACATCTAATGTTTACACTAGACGAGTATTATCAGGTGAGTTTATAATTGTAAATAAACACTTACTAAAAGATTTAGTTAAAGAAGGTTTATGGACAAAAGAGATGCGTCAGACTATTATGTCAACAAGTGGTTCAATCCAAAACATTTCTAACATCCCTCAACACTTAAAAGATCTTTATAAGACTGCTTGGGAAATTTCTCAAAAAGCAATTATCGATCAAGCTTCAGATAGAGGTGCATATATTTGTCAATCTCAATCGTTGAACATTTTTATGGAAAATGCAAATTTTGGAAAATTAACTTCAATGCATTTCTACGGATGGGAAAAAGGATTAAAAACAGGTATGTATTACTTAAGAACTAAAGCAGCTACGGATGCAATTAAGTTCACAGTTGACAAAGCCATGGTTTATGACGAATCTACGAAAGAGCAAGACGCAATAGCATGTTCATTAGAAGATCCTGAAAACTGTGAAATGTGTTCAGGGTAGAAAATAATTAAATATCTATAAAACAAAAAGGTAGTGTCTTACGGCACTACCTTTTTGTTTGAAATTATAATCAACTGTAATACGTGTATAAGTCTTTTGTATATTAGTTTGCAGTCTTTCATCTAAATCGTTACTTTTACATTAAAATATTCAAAAATTATGGGTTGTTCTAATTGTAGTTCTGAAGGAGGTACTCCTCGTGGATGTAAGAATAATGGTAACTGTAGTTCTGGGGGGTGTAACAAATTAGAAGTGAACGATTGGTTGGCAAACATGTCTTTGCCAGAAAATCAAGCACGATACGATATAGTTGAAGTACGATTTAAAAACAGCAGAAAGAATTTCTACCGCAACAGTAAAAACTTATCTCTTCAAGGAGGAGATGTAGTAGTAGTGGAAGAAACATCTGGATATGATGTAGGAGTAGTTTCAATTGTGGGTGAGTTAGCCAGAATTCAAGTAAAGAAGAAAGAAACGAATTTTAAGCCATTGGAGGCTAAAAAAATTCATCGTATTGCTTCACAGGAAGATATAGATAAATGGATTAAAGCTCGCTCTTTTGAAAGTGATTTAATGCAACGTTCTAGAACTATGGCTATCAAACTAGCTCTAGAAATGAAAATATCAGATGTTGAATACCAAGCAGATTTAACAAAAGCAACATTTTATTATACAGCCGAGGGGAGAGTTGATTTCCGTCAGTTGATTAAAGACATGGCTGAAGCTTTTAAAGTTAGAATAGAAATGAGACAAATTGGTTCTCGTCAGGAAGCTTCTCGTTTAGGCGGTATTGGTTCTTGTGGTAGAGAATTATGTTGTTCCACTTGGTTAACTGATTTTAGATCTGTTTCAACTTCAGCAGCGCGTTACCAACAATTGTCTTTAAATCCACAAAAACTTGCTGGTCAATGTGGTAAACTGAAGTGTTGCTTGAATTATGAACTCGACATGTACATTGATGCAATGAAGAGTTTTCCTAAGCCAGACACTAGATTAAAGACAGAAAAAGGAAATGCTTACCATATAAAAACTGATGTTTTTAAAAATGTAATGTGGTATGTTTATGAAGGAGATAGCGGTTCAGGATTGATTGGATTAACACCTGAACGAGTGAAAGAAATCTTTGAAATGAATAAAGAAGGTAAAAAACCTGCTGAATTAAATGATTACGTAGCTCCAAAAGTTGTTGAATTACCTGATTATTCTAATGTTGTTGGTCAAGATAGACTTAATCGTTTTGAAGGCACTTTCAAAAACAAGAAAAAGAAAAAACCAAAAGCAAAGATTCCTTTTAATGGAGAAAACACAACTACAGATTCTAAAATAGTTCAACCAAGGCCCGTTGTAAATAAGCCTCATATTCAGCAAAATCCAGTTGCGAATACCGATGATGCGACAGCCCCGAAACCATTTAAGAAAAAAAGAAATAACAACAACAGAAATAAAAATAAGTCAACAAATTCTGTTTCAAATGAAAAACCGGGTAATGAATAAGAAGTTGCTTTTTATTATACTTGTTATTTCGCTCATAAGCTGTAGTGAGCAACCTTTTTACGAAAAAGTATATTCTTTTCAAAATCAAGAATGGAATCAACAAATTAAACCATCATTTACTGTTGATATAAAAGATACTTCTTTGACTTATAGTTTTATAGTAACATTAAGAACCTCTACCGATTACAAGTATAGTAATCTTTGGATATTCATGAATAGTGTTACTCCAGATGGTTTAAAGGTAAGAGAACCATTTCAAATTCCAATCACCTATCCTGATGGCTCATGGGTAGGTGCTAAAACTGGAACTATTGTTGAACATCCTCTACATTTCAATAAGAGAAAATTAGTACAGCCAGGAAAGTATGTGTTCTCATTAGAACAAGGAATTACAGAGTCGATTATAGATGAAGTATTAGATGTCGGATTCAGAGTTGAGGTTGTAAAATAGACTTAAACCAAACATTAATGTTTCATGTATTATTTACACTTAATCTCAAGTTGTAAAAAATGAAATTAATTTTAATTTTTGGTATTTCAATATTCGTTTCCTTTTCAGTATTAGCACAGAAAAAGATTACGCACCAACAATTATTATAGATGTGTTATTTTTTATAAAGTGTTCTTTTCTACCCCCTCTGCAACACTTACCCCGCTTGAAACGCAACCCTGAATTAGATAACCACCAGTTGGTGCGTCCCAATTGATCATTTCCCCGCAGGCATAAATAGTTGGGAATTTTTTTAGTTGATATGAATCGTTAATTTCGTCTATTGAAACTCCTCCAGATGTTGAGATAACTTCATCAATTGGGCGTAAACCAAAAGGTTGAAGTTTTAAGTTTTTTATACATGATGAAAGCGAAGATATGGATGTGAATTCATCTTTAGTAAGCCTTAGTTTTAATAATTGAATGGTAGTTTTCGATAATTTCAATTGTTTTAATCCTTCTGTTTTATTTTTGGCTTTTGTTAGAATGGCTACTATTTCATCAATAGTCTTTGTAGGCTTAAAATCAATAAACAATACCTCATTTGGATGTTCCCGATACGCACGATTGAGGTAATAAATGGGCGTTCCTTCAAGTCCATAGTTAGAGACAACGATGTCGCCTTCTTTTTCTGTAGATTGATAACGAACACGAATGTTTTTAATTGTTTGTCCTTCTAATTCTTGAAATTTTGCCCAATTTTCAAATTCAAATCCTGAATTACTTGCTTGAAAAGGTTCACATTTAATTTGATTTTCCTCAAATAGCGACATCCATTCTCCAGTTGAACCAGTTATTTTCCATGAACCTCCACCCAAAGCTAGAATAATGACATCAAATTTGAGTTGAAGAGGATTGCCTAGATGGTTTAAGTAAAGATATTGATGGTCGAAATTTAGCAATTGATGTTCGTAATGAAAAGTTGCTCCGTAATGTGTTAAGTAGTTTAGCCAATTATAGAGTACTGTTATGGGTTTAATTCCTTTTTCAGGAAAAATTTTACCTGAACTTCCTATATATGTATTGATTTTTAGCTCTTTGTTTAAGAACGTAATCCATTTATGGTTACTGAAATTTAAAACAGACTTCTGAATTAATTCCTGATCATATTTTAAAATAAAATCTTCTAAATTTTCAGAATGTGTAAGATTAAATCCTCCATTTCCAGCTACTAAAAACTTTCGTCCAGCTGCTTTTTTATGATCGAAAAAATGCACATCATGTCCACTTTTAGCGAGTTGACTGCCAGCCATTAATCCAGCAGGACCCATGCCAACAATTCCTATTTTCAATGGCTGTTTTTTTACCAATTCACAACTAGTTTACCTGTTGAATTACCAGATTCTAAAAGAGCATGCGCTTTTGCTAAATCGAGAGTATCAAATATACCTCCATTTTGGGGTTTAATCTTATTGTCTTTATATAATTGAACAACAGATTGCATGCAAAATTTCAGTACTTCAGGTTGCTCATCACCAATTTTCAGCATGTTTACGCCTATAATAGATTTGGACTGCATCATTAAACCAATCGGTATAACAAGTCCCATATTCCATACAAATTTCAAAGAAGCAAATAATCCACCTTTTGATTTCGCTAAATCAGCTCCGCCATATAAAAACAGCTTTCCTCCAGAACACAACAACTTTAAATCTGTTTTAAAAGTAGCTCCACCCACTGGATTATAACTTGCATTAAGTTTTTTATTCCCTAAATAACGAAGGAGTTCTTCTTTATAATTAGTGGTATTATAGTTCACCACAAAATCAGCTCCAAGACCTTCTACTAACGAACGTTTGTTTTCGTTACCAATTTTAGCAATTACAGTAGCACCTCTTTTTTTAGCTAATTGTATCAGAATTGTTCCAACGCCACCGGCCGCAGCATGAATTAATACGATTTCATTTTTTTGAATCGGAGCTATAAAGTCAGAGAGGTAAAAAGCCGTTACTGATTGTGTACACAAAGCCAAAGCATCTTCCGATTTCATCGCATCAATTTCTACAATTGCATGAACTTGTGTTAGAACATGCTTTGCGTATCCTCCAAAACGAGTAAAAGCAACAACTCGTTTACCTACCCAATCAGCTGAAACCTTTTCGCCTACTTGTATTACTTTTCCAACCACTTCATACCCAATAACACAAGGCATTTCAGGAGCTTCTTTGTAAAGTCCATTTCGTGCCATTACATCAGCATAGTTTAAACCGAACGAAGCAACTTCTATTAGAACTTCATCATTTTCAGGAGCATTAATTTCAAATTCCTGCAATTTAAAAGCTGAGGTAGGATTTCCTTTTTGAGTTAAAAAGAATGCTTCCGATTTAATTTTTTGCATTTTTTCCTTCAATCACAATTACTATTTCACCTTTTGGTGGGTGTTGTTCATAATAAGCTTTCACTTCAGAAACAGGACCTCTTTTATATTCTTCATATATTTTAGAAATTTCACGTGCCACACAAACTTTTCGGTCTGGTCCCATGAACTCTTCTATTTGATTTAAACATTTTACTAATCTGTGTGGTGACTCGTATAAAACACTTGTTCTTTCTTCTAATTCGATAGCCATTAATTTAGTTTGACGGCCTTTTTTATGAGGCAGAAATCCTTCAAAAGCAAAACGATCACAAGGAAATCCACTTGCAACCAAAGCAGGAATAAATGCTGTTGGTCCAGGTAAACATTCTAAAGGAATATCTTGAAGCACACATTCACGCGTCAATAAGAATCCAGGATCAGAGATACCAGGAGTACCAGCATCGGAAACAAGAACCGCTAGTTCACACATTTTAATTTTATCAATAGTCGTTTGTAGCGTTTTGTGTTCGTTGTGTGAATGAAAAGGAAGTACATGAGCACTAATTTCAAAATGCGCTAACAATTTTTTAGTTACACGAGTATCTTCTGCAAAAATAATATCTGCTTCTTTTAAAATTCTTAAAGACCTTAAAGTGATGTCCTCTAAATTACCTATCGGAGTAGGAACTAAACAGAGTTTTGCCATAATTTTTAGTTTGAAAGTAAAGGTAAATAGAAAAGTGGGAGTAGCGTGTATCTGATAGGAAAAATGAAAGTTTAGAGCAAAAAAAATCAGGTTAGTATAAATTCGTTTGTAAATTGAATTACTGAAATTAAATAGGATAAAGGACAAAATCTAAACTAGAAACGAAACTGCCTCTCCAAGCAGCCTGTCAATCACCTATTTCAAATCAACGAAAAATAAAAAACCTGAATTTTTCTTCTTATTTCTTACTTCAAATTTAAGTACACTTTTTTAATATTTTTAAGCAAATGAATATTTAGGTGTTTTTATCTATCAAAAAACATTTTCAGGTAGAAATTGATAAAATTGAAGTGCATTTTTAATGAAAAAGTAAAGTAAAAAAGATTTGTTAGAATTGATAGTTACATAGGCCATTGTTATCGATCCGCAGTCAGTTTTACTGCTGCGGTTTAATTCTGTTTTTAAACTAATTTCTGTTAGTACAATCAGTAATGTTATTGAGATATTAGCGATCTATTATAAGGAAAGGAAAGGCGTTTTGGAAGAAATAAAACATTTAGAATGAAGGCTGAAAGCTTATTAATAACCGATCGTTAAATACACGTTCATTTTTTTAGTAATTTTATGGATGGATAAGCAAATCACGACTATTTCTTTTTTTAAATACTCTTCATTTCGTAATAAATTTTGGGGATTAAAGATGATGCAGTTCGCTCACAAAGGTTTAGCTAAAGCAAATGGTTTATCTTTTTATAGACTTTTAGGAAGCGGAAAGGGTAGAGGTTTTAATCCTTTGCCAGATTGGTCTGTATATAGTCTTCTTCAAGTTTGGGATTCTGAAGAAGATGCTCAAATATTTTTTAAATCTTCTGATTTAATTAAGCAGTACGAAAGTCACTCGGATGAATTATTTACTCTTTACATGAAGAGTATTTCAGCAGGCGGTACATGGGTTGGTAAAAATCCTTTTAAGAAAGGAGCTGATTTAAATCCAGAACTTCCGATTGCTGTCATTACTAGAGCCACTATTAAATGGAATTGGCTTCTTCGATTTTGGAAATATGTCCCGACCTCAGAAGAAGGATTAGAAGGAAATGAAGGATTGATATATACGAAAGGAGTAGGAGAGATTCCGATTGTTCAAATGGCAACTTTTAGCTTGTGGAAAGATTTTGAATCTGTAAAAAAGTTTGCATATAATAGTAAGCAACACCAAGAGGCAATTAGAAAAACACGACAGAACGAATGGTATAGTGAAGAATTATTCGCTAGATTTCAGCCGTATAAATCAACTGGAACTTGGGGAGGAAAAGACTTGTTAAATTTTCAGGAGTAGATGTGTGTGTTTATTTACGATAAAAAAAGTTTAAAGTTCTTTATAGGTTGTAATGATTAATTAACTAATATAAAGGTCATTGAGGCACAGCAATTATTGTCATTACTCCAAGAGATGATTTTTTTTGCATCCATTTTTTTGGAGCAAAAAGAACCATACTAAATACAAAACTCCAAAATTCATCTTCCATGTTTTTATCCCATTTAATGCCTTTCTGTTCCATTCTACTCATCCAGTAAAGTAAGTAAGGATCCATAGTTCCATAAGTATCTAGTTCAGTAACTTTCCAGCCACTTTTCTGTAGTAACAATGATATGTTATCTGGAGAAAACAAAGAAAGATGTCGTGGTGTATGCCAACCCGCCCAATTTTCTCCATATTTTTTTCTACTCGATGAATCGAAATTCGGAATTTCAATAATGAGAGATGTTGAGGGTTTTGAAATAGATCTTAGGTAACTAAGATTTTCCAATGGGGAGTAATCATGCTCTAAATAATGCCACATGGTAATTACATCAGGCTGAAGAGTAGTTGGTAGGTCTTTAATTTCGGCTACACGCAAATCAATTCCCTCAAAATGTGAAGCGTCTTCTTTCCAGCCCTCATCACTAAAATCAATACCCAAAGTTTGACATTTTAGCTCTTCTTTACATGCCTTTAAGAAGCTTGGATTTCCACACCCAATATCTAAAATCAATGAATTTGAAGATGTGTTATGAGATTTTTTTAAACGTTTAACTCTCTTTAAGTCTAGTTTTTGTTGGCTTTTATCTACCAAATTTTCAAACTTACCCCAAGCTTTTGCTCCTCTGTAAGGAAGGTAATGAGAAGTGTAATATTTTTTCAGTTCAACTAGATGAACTCTCGGATTTAAGAAAACTAGCTGACAATCTGAGCATTGATCAAAATTGAACAGTTCATTATCAGAATGCATCTGAGCTTTCGTTTTGATAAAAGAACCAATAGAATTGGAATTACAAATGGGACAATTACTCAGTTTATACATGAAACTAAGATAGCTAATTTATCTAACTACATGACAAAAAAATAAACACCTAAAAATCAGCAAATTAAGACCGGAATAATTAGGTTAAAACATTGAAAAACAGTATTTTATTGAATTATTTCAAACAGTTCAAAAAGTCCGACTCCCAAGGTTTGTCACGAAGATACAAACTTACTTTCAGTTTTAAAAGTACAATTTCCAACTATCAATCTCGCAAGGATGAAATTGATATCATTATTTGTGACAGCCTTATTTAAAGTCCAAACTGTTAACTACGAGTGATTAGCCTTAGGCTTTGATTCTACTGCCGATGAAGAATCGAATCTTCGAAGAATTCAACGTTTTTTTGCTAGTTATATTTTAGATCATGATTTGGTTGCTAAATTAATTTTCAAGCTTTTACCGAAACAAGAAACATACGTACTAACGATGGATAGGACAAATTGGAAGTTCGGAATTTCAAATATTAACCTTCTTGTTATTGGAGTTGTTTATCAAGGTGTTGCTTTTCTTTTGCTTTTTCAAATGATGGATAAATTTGGTAACTCAAATACAAAAGAAAGAAAAGAATTGCTTGATAGATACAACAAGCTATTTGGGTTTGAAACTATTAAAACTTTGGTCGCTGATAGAGAATTTGTCGGTTCCGAATAGCTGGAATATTTAAACATCAATAAAATTCCTTATCATATAAGGATTAGAGAAATTTTTTGATGTGATTATGCCTCGAAAAAAACAATACGGTAAAAGCGAGTTGGTTATTTAGCGGTTTGAAAATGGGTGAATTTAGACATCATCCTAAAATCGTATTCATTAATAAAGGTAGCTTGTTACTTATCAGCTAGCGTAATTTAATCTACCATTATAAAGACCCTATAAATAATAACAAGTTAGATTATGTAGAAGACAGTGGTGATGGTTTAGTGGCTCAGGGAGATATTCGAGTAGGTCAGGTTGCAGGTAATTTCAATTATGATAAAATTGGTAATTTAACACAGGATTTATCAGAAGGAATTAAAGAATACAAATGGAATGTATATGGTAAATTAACTGACATTGTACGTTTTAATATTGGCGAGATTGGATTTAACACAGAATTTGCCAGTGCACCAGATGTTGCTTTTGAATACGATGCTTTTAAGAGCCCGACATTATTGAATTAAACTTTTTATGAAATCTCTTCCTCTTGAAGTTTTTAATTGTTTCTCTCGTTTCAAAGCTTCGTATTTATGCTCGAAAAATTCAACATGAATTACTTCCCAAGGTCTAAATTTCAAGGTGTATCCTTTAGTTGCTAGGTAATTGTGTGATTTAAATCTATCTATTAGATCTGATGAATAACCAATGTATATTTTTTCAAAAAATACAGAATAAAGAACATAGGTAACGTACATAATTAGAATTGATTTAGATTTAAAATAAAAAAGAGAAGCGTTAACTTCTCTTT
>Ga0209284_10001520_pt1 | contig 35518 bp, 41 predicted proteins | sample FRY03_FD_187211 | JGI IMG/M metagenome (GOLD analysis project Ga0209284, IMG submission 187211) | Freshwater microbial communities from Lake Fryxell liftoff mats and glacier meltwater in Antarctica - FRY-03 (SPAdes) (version 2) | ecosystem: Environmental > Aquatic > Freshwater > Ice > Glacier... | reverse complement strand
TTGAAATCTAGAGCTGGAAGTCAGATAGCTGGTGAATCTGTGACATTCAGTAGTTTGAATGGTGGTGATGTAGAAGTTGCTCAAGATGAAACACAAAGATTTATCGTTACTCTTTCATTTGTTAATGCTATAGTTATTAGCAATAGTACAGTTCAGCTTAGTTTAACTAACGCTAGAGCAAGAGACGACCAAAATACTCTTCTTGCATTTGGTGCTCCAATTCTTTCTCCTAGAACTATTACAGTTCAATCTGGAGGATCATTTGACATCACTGTTGATGCTGCTAACACTTCTACAAATTTTGCTAAATACATTCTTGGAAACGTAAGTGACTCTGAACCTGTATTGGCTCTTAAAGTAGTTGCTAATAATGAAGCATACAAAATAGAAGATTTGACTTTGAACTTCTCTGGAGCTATCTCTACGGTTGTTAATACAGTTAAATTGTTCAATGGAACAACGCAAGTTGCCTCTAAGAACGTATCATTCGGTTCTACTTCTGTAACATTCAATAACTTGAATTATGAAGTTCCTGCTGGAACAACAACACTTCTTGTTAAGCTTGATACATCTAGAATCGGTTATGAACAAAACAATAGTAATGGACTTAATGGCTTAGCCTTAGGTACACCTAGTGTAAACGTAAGAGGTGTAAGTTCTAATCAACCTTCTACGGGTTCTGCTGCTGATACTGGTTCTATCTTCGGAATAGTTCCAGTTAAATTCGGAGCTTTATCGTTTGTTTCTTCTGAAGGTGGTCAAGTTGTTGATACTTCATTGTCTGAAGGGTTGAACACAGTAGCTATCTTGAAGGTAACTAATGATGCTACAACTAACCTTTGGTCAGGTAGCCAAACAACAGCTAAACTTCAACTTAATGATCTCGTTGCATCTATCCTAACAGGAGGTGTTGCTGTAGATTCTCTTGAGATTGAAAGAATAGGTGGTTCACAAGGAGCTCAAACAGATGGTTTTGGAGATGGAATATTTGATCTCTCATCTAATATAGACTTCCAGTTGAGCGCTAGTGAAACTGCTTACTTTGTAATCAGAGCTAACGTTACAACTACACCGACTACTAATCAATCAGTACAGATCAAATTGGAAAACCTAAATACTGCAGGTATTTCATTCTCTACTGATGAAGTTGGTGCTACTACATTCTTCGGTGCTAGAATTCAAAACTTGAATTCTCTTACTGCAGCTAAGGTAGTTGCTCAATAATATTATCTTCGGATAACTATTAAAGAGACCATCTTTAAGAAATTCCCTCATCACCTTGCCACGCAGTTTTGCGTGGTAAAGGTGGTGGGGGTTTTTTCTTTTTGGGGAAAAGCAAATCCCCCCTAGCCCCCCTTTATCAAGGGGGGAATATGGCTAACAAAAGTGGAGGGAGAAAGAAAATCCCTCCTAGCCTCCCTTTGTCAAAGGGAGGGGCTTGTACTTGTTTTTGTCGTGCTACTCGTTATAATGGGGTTAGGTTTTTAGTTTGTAATGATGTTGGGATGAGCACAATTACTGATAATGAAATAGTTTCGCTTCCTAGAAAAGTCCTTCATGATTTTGTTGTGGAATTTGGGAAGATGAAAAAGGTATATGAAGTCATTGATCATACGCTCGCTGAAAAAGATATACAGGCAGGTAAAGTAAGTGTCTTTACTGATACACAAAAATTTTTTGATGACTTGGATAATTAAAAGAACAAATCAATTTAAGAAAAATTATAAAACACTTCCTTTTTATATACAGGATAAATTTAAACATAATTTTCAAAAATTTCTTAAAGATCCCTATGATACATCTCTTAAAACACATAAACTTCAAGGGAAGATGAGCATATATACTTCTAGTAATATTAACGATGACTATAGGTTTATTACACAATTTGATGTTTCTAAAAAAGAGGTGTTGCTTATGAATATATGAAATCATTCTATCTACAGATAATTTGCTGTAAGACACACAAAATTCCCTCCCGATCTCTTTTATTGGTGGACAAATCCCCCCTAGCCCCCCTTTATCAAGGGGGGAATATGGCTAACAAAGGTGGAGGGAGAAAGTAAATCCCTCCCGATCTCCCTTTGTCACAGGGAGGGGCTTGTACTTGTTTTTGTCGTGCTACTCGTTATAATGGGGGTAGGTTTTTAGTTTTTTATTGTGTCGTATGGCTGATATTACTGTTAAAGATGTGCCCATTCAGATAGCTCAAAAGTTTCAAAAAACTTCGCAGGTATCATACAAAGATCTTATCGATGCTTATGAAAGTGAATGATGGGAGGATTTTGCTGTTGATATGGATATACAATCATTTTATACAATGGTTAAACAATACGATGGTACAAAAGTGGCTTAAATATATCTATAAATCGGGAAGAAGTGATGATATTCTTTATACTTTAGCAAAAATTATGTCTGGTAATCGGCAATGACTTGATCTTGTTAGAATACAATGAAAATCTGACTTGTATAGATGTAGAGTAGGTGATTGTAGGATATTGTTTTCTAAAGAGAATCGTGGTCGCATAACTATATTAACGGTTTGAAATAGATGAGATGTGTATAAGTGACTGTAAAGATCATAAAAATCCCCTCTCTTCGGAGATGGGTTTTTCTTTTTGTGGGAAAAGTAAATCCCCCCCGAACTCCCTTTACTGGTGGACAAATACCCCCTAGCCCTCCTTTATCAAGGGGGGAATATGGCTAACAAAGGTGGGTGGAGAAAGTAAATCCCTCCCGGCCTCCCTTTATCAAGGGGAGGGGCTTGTACTTGTTTTTGTCGTGCTACTCGTTATAATGGGGCTAGGTTTTTAGTTTGTAATGATGTTGGGATGACTACAGCTGAAGAAAAGAAACTGAGAAAAGACTTTGCTTATGCCGGATATGATGCCCAAGAAATAGAGAAAGTTATCAGAGGATTGAAGCAAGTTGAGAATGGACAATTTTCTTCGGCAGAAGAGGTTTATAAAAAATTATATGCTAAAATGAAAGTTCATGCATAAGGTAATCTTTTCTCCTGAAGCAGAAAAAGATCTCAACGATATTTATGATTTTATTGCTGATCAAGACTCTGTTTATGGATATAAGGTTATAGATGCGATTTTTTTTGCTACTAGGCAACTTAGTTATTTTCCTAAGATAGGAGTAACTATTTCTGATATGGATCATAGAATGATAGTTGATACGATTTTTGGGTATAAGATTACTTACAAGATAGAAGATAGTCTTGTTATTATCGTTACTGTATCTAAGTATAGAGAATAAAGTAAAATACACAAAATTCCTCTACCTATGGCATGCAAGCCTCTTACTTCGGTGAGGGTTTTTTTTGGCGAAAAAATAAATCCCCCCTAGCCCCCCTTTATCAAGGGGGGAATATGGCTAACAAAGGTGGAGGGAGAAAGAAAATCCCTCCCGGCCTCCCTTTGTCAAAGGGAGGGGCTTGTACTTGTTTTTGTCGTGCTACTCGTTATAATGGGGCTAGGTTTTTAGTTTGTAACTGTTGATGATGGCTATACAAACCCTCACTATTATGGTAAAAAAAGATGGAGAAGGATTTCTTGCAGAAGTAGTATGAAAACCACATCTGTATGCTTTTTCTTATACACAAGAACAAGCAGTAGATGAACTCAAAGGAGTGATAGATATGATGGTAGATTACTATTCACAAGAACTTGTTGTACAAAAAAAACTGCAGAAGGATTTGCTCGATAAAAAATTTGATTATGCCCTATAAATACTTTGATATAAAAAGAAAATTGGAAAAACTGTGATATACTATAGTCAGACAAAAATGATCCCATGTTATGTTCTCTGATGGAAACAAAACTTTTCCAGTACCTAATCATAGTGGGAAAGATATTTCTCCTTGAGTAGAGTCTAAAATCATTCGTCTACTTGGTGTTGGTAAGAATGATTTTGATACATTGTAAGATACACAAAATTCCCTCATCCCCTTGCCACGCAGTTTTGCATGGTAAAGGTGGTGGGGGGTTTTTTTTGGCGAAAAAATAAATCCCCCCTAGCCCCCCTTTATCAAGGGGGGAATATGGCTAACAAAGGTGGAGGGAGAACGAAAATACCTCCCGGCCTCCCTTTGTCAAAGGGAGGAGCTTGTACTTGTTTTTGTCGTGCTACTCGTTATAATGGGGCTAGGTTTTTAGTTTGTAATGATGTTGGGATGACTACTATTACGCTAGAGAAAAAAACAAAACTCTCTAAAACAGATTTTGTTGATATAGAAGAGTTGTTTAATGACTATAGAAACATGTGTATTGCACAAGGCGATTATATAGATCTTGTTGAAATTCCTGAAGATCAAATAACTGATGAAATGAGAAAACAGGCATCAGCAGCAAGAAAATTGCCACGCTCTGCATTTACCAATATATAATATCATGCCTTATATATTTTCTGCTGTTATAGAAGCTCCTTGAGTACAAGACTATATTACAACTAGACAGCTTGTGAAACAATATAAAAAAGCAAAACAATATCTTCTTATGTGAAAGTATAAGACTATATTATTTGACCATAGAGAGCCTAAGTCATCAAATATCTATTATTTTAGAATTAATAATAAGTATAGAGCCCGATGATATATACATGGATCTCTTTTTGTGGTTAATTCTATAGATGATCATCAATAATATGACAAAACACACAAAATTCCTCTACCTACGGCAGATGGGCCTCTCACTTCGGTGAGGGGTTTTTCTTTTTGGGGGAAAAGATAAATCCCCCCTAGCCCCCCTTTATCAAGGGGGGAATATGGCTAATAAAGGTAGAGGGAGAAAGAAAATCCCTCCCGGCCTCCCTTTGACAAAGGGAGGGGCTTGTACTTGTTTTTGTCGTGCTACTCGTTATAATGGGGCTAGGTTTTTAGTTTGTAATGATGTTGGGATGACTACAGTTGAAAAAAAGCAATTGATCGCTAGCCTTGAGAAACATGGGTTTTCTTCTGAGGAGATACAAGGCGTACTGCAATCCTATGATGATGAAATAGCAGGGAGAGTATACTCAGCTGAGGATGTGTATAAGTACTTACTTGCTAAAAGAAAAGTGCATGTATAGTATTGTTTATACGCAAACGGCATTGTATGATCTTTCAACAATCTATGATTTTATAACAGAAAGTGATGAAATATATGCTAGCAAAGTAGTCGACACTATTTATGCGTTTGTTTCTTATTTAGCTCTGTTTCCTAGTCTGGGTATTGTAATAGAAGATGCTCCATGACTAAGACTGATTGTCGAACCGTCCTTTAGATATAGAATTGTTTACACTGTAGACAATAATACTATACTTATTCGTACAATATCTAAATATAGGGATATGTAGTGTTTGTTGCCTAAGTAAGACACAATAGATCCCCTCTCTTTGGAGAGGGGTTTTTCTTTTTGTGGGAAAAGATAAATCCTTCCCGACCTCCCTTTGTCACAGGGGAGGGGCTTGTACTTGTTTTTGTCGTGCTACTCGTTATAATGAGGGTAGGTTTTTAGTTTTTTATTATCACTATGGCGGAACTTCTTATTAAAAATGTGCCACCACAACTGGCAAAAAAATTTGCTCATGCGACTGATGTGTCGTATGATGATTTTGTCACAGAACTGGATGATATGACAGATAGTTTTTCTATTAAATTTAATCCTCCTATCCAAGCATCTAAGCTTTTAGAAGAACTCAAATCTTACGATGGTTAAGAGATATGTGAAAATAATAATGAAGAGTAAGTATAAAGATAAACTTTTGCAGATGGTTTCTGATATCGCTCATGATAATCTTTCTGTTTATAACGTTAAAAAATTAGCATGAAAGAAAGATATGTATAGGATAAGGATCGGTAATGTGAGATGTGTTTTTGTTCGTACTACTACGGGTAATGCTATCGTACTTATAGATAATAGATGAGACGTGTATAAGTGAATGTAAGACATAGAAAATCCCCTCCCGACCTCCCTTTGTTGGTGGACAAATCCCCCCTAGCCCCCCTTTATCAAGGGGGGAATATGGCTAACAAAGCTGGAGGGAGAACGAAAATACCTCCGGCTCATTGTATTCTCCACCCTACCTACGGCAGGCGCTTTGTTGTACCGTGCTAGTATGTTGAGCTAAGAAAAAGACCTCTCGAGAGAGGTCTTTTGTGTTATTTGCTTGATTGGAGTTGTTTTCGTAGCTTCTCTTCGTCCTTGGAAAGTCTTCTAGGGATATGTACTTGTGGGACGATATACATAGACCCTTTATTCTTGAATACTCATGATTCACCAAATCCTTTGTTTCCTACTTTGATAAGATCGGTGAGTTGTGTTCCTTTGGGAATCTTGACATTGAGAGGTCATTCAGGATGCGATACCTTTACTTCTCCTCACAGAACCAGATCAAACATAGTCATCTCTACTTGTGTATACAGGTCATCTCATTTGCGTTCATAGACATCTGATGGTTTGACTGCTACTTTGAGATATAGATCGCCCATTGGACCACCACCAAATCCGGCATTTCATCTGCCTGTCATTTTCAAATAGACTCAGTCTTTTACTCATGTGGGTACATTGACCTCTACATCTTCTGTTGCTCTTTCCAGACCATCTCCGTCCAATGTCTTCCCGTCTTTTTTGTATGTCTTTCCTGTTCATCCACAGGTAGGGCAATTGGTCTGTATTTGCATGACTCCAAACGGTGTCTGTGCTTGTTGGAGAACCTTTCCGTTTCCGTTACAAGTAGAACAAGTCTCTTCGGTTACTCCTTGTGCCATGACTCGTCTGTTATATCTTACTTTCTTTTTGACTCATAGATATGCTTCTTCAAAGGTGATAGTGAGTGTTTGCTTTATGTCTTCACCTTTGCGGACACGAGATCTTCCTCCACCTCCTCAAAATCATCCACCAAAGATATCGCCAACAACATCACCAAAATCAAATCAACCACCTCCTCATCATCAGAATCCTCCAAAGCCACTGAAATCTCATCATCAGAATCAACCACCTCAGCTTCTGTAGTTATCGTACTGTCAACGTTTAGATTCGTTTCCAAGGACTTGGTTGGCTTCGTTGACTTCTTGGAACTTAGCTTTGTCTCCACCTTTTTTATCCGGATGGTGTTGCATAGCAAGTTTTTTGAATGCTTTTTTGATCTCATCTTGTGAGGAATCTTCGGCTACTCAGAGTATATCGTAATAATTCTTTTTAGGGTCAAAGTCCATAGGTAAGTGTTTTCGTATAAATAAATAGCACGAAAGCTTGTATAGTGATATTATAGAGAAAAACAATGTATTTTGCAAGGTTTTTAAGGTAGCTATATTTGTTTTTTATGAGAAGTCTATGTCACAAACTTGATTTTCTCTCGTATATATGTATGTACATACATGTACTTTTGTACTTTTATCTTATATATTTATTATTATGAAGAAATTTGGTATTATGACTATGTGTTTGGTGCTTTCTATGATGGCATACACATTTGCTGCGCAGACATTGCCTGTTGCTTGTGCAAACGGAACAGTAGAAGTTTCTAACGTTCCTGATAGCATGACATCAGCTGATTTGAATGCTGAGTACCGATGTCCAAGAAACGGTGGAACTTGGTTTGCTTCTACTGGAGATGACCTTACTGTAACTGGTAGTGTTGTTTTGACTGGAGAAGTTGTTGGTACTGGAGAAGTTATGCCTATCTCTGTTGAAATAGTAAGATCTGCATCAGGATTGGTTGCTCTTAATTTGCAAGACGCTATTGATTACTTATACGCAAATGGATTGACTATGTTCGCTACTGAAGATACATTTATGGGAGCTAGTTCATTGAGAAGAGATGAAGCTGCTGCATTTTTTGCAAGATTTGCGAGAGATGTTCTTGGAATGGAGGTAGATACTGAAGCTCAAGGATGTGAATTCTCAGATTTAGCTGAAGCTCACCAAGATCTTCTTGGAGAAGTTGCTGCTGCTTGTCAGTTGGGGTTGTTTAAAGGATCAGAAGGGAAGTTTATGCCTACTGCATCATTTACTAATGCACAAGCTCTTGCTGTTTTGGTAAGATTGATTGATGGAGATAAAGAAGAAGTAGCTGGTAATTGGGCTGCTAACTATTATGCATTTGCTAAAGAAGCTGGATTGACAGTTAGTTTGCACGCTGATATGCAAGAACATCTTTCTCTTGCTATCTCAAGAGCTGATGTTGCTAAGTTGATTGAAGCTGCTGCTGCTTATGTAAAGATTGAAGGAATAGCTGGTGAATCTACATCTATGGATGAAGAAATGACTGAAGAAGAATCTACTAAAGAAACAACTGAAGAAGTTGTTGTAGAAACTGGAACATGAGCTGATGCTGGAACAGGTAATGCTCAATAATAATTATTGTTATACGTATAGAAAAGTCCCTCAAGAAATTGGGGGATTTTTTTTGTTTAGTTCTTATCTGTTATTTCGACGACTGTAAGTAGGAGAAATATATCTGGTATTTAATGACATATATACTTCTCGTCGATTTCCTCCCTGCCTACCGCAGGCAGGCTCGAAGTGACATTATGTTACATCGGTCGCTATGCTTGCTGGGAAACATCAGATTTTTCTATCAAAGCAGCTGCACCGATCATCGCTGCATTGTCCGTGGAATAGAGGTTTTTGATAGGTTTGGTTAAGATTGCGTTAGGATATTTAGCTTGTTTGTATGTATTTGTATATTCTCGTAATCTGGTATTTGCTGATACTCATCAAACTATTCCTATAGTTTTAGCTTGGTATTGGATGGCCGCTCTGATGGTTTTTTTTGCTAAGACTTCAATGATTGCTTCTTGAAACTCATATGCAATATCACAGACGTCTTGTTCAGTGAGTTCTTTATTTTGTTTTTTCCGACTATCCAAAAGATAATAGACTTGGGATTTCATTCCAGAGAAACTAAAATTATATTCTTCTTTGGAGAGGAATATTCTTTTGAATTGGATATCTTCTCTAGACTTTCATTGTGCTGCTTTTTCACCGATCCACATTCATCAAGGATATGGTCCACCAAGCATTCTAGATACTTTATCAAAGCATTCGCCCGCTGCGTCATCGAGAGTGGAGCCGAGTTTAGTGAGAGAAATATTTCCTAGAGAAGTTTTTGTTCAAGACTCCAGATTTGTTTTTATTTGGTGTTCCTGGATTGCCACGTCGTCAGTTTCCTCCTCCTGGCAATGACGAGTTACTAGATATATGTCATTGTGTCCACCTGATGCTGTGAGTATGATCCGTGGAAATGGAAACTCTTGGATAGATCTTTCTAGGAGGATAGAAAAGATATGGCCATAAATATGATAGACGGGAATGATTGGTTTGTTATACAACGTTGCAAGAAAATTGGCTGTTGTTTTTCCTATGAGTAATGAGCCAGGTAATCATGGAGTGGTGGTAACAGCAATAGCATCGCATGATTGGATATTTGCTGGGCCTATTTGGTCCAGTAGTGCAGTGATTTTTTCTGCATGGAGTCTGGATGCTATTTCAGGGACTACGCCACCATATTGTTGATGATCTTGGATCTGCGAATAGGCAATGCACTGATGGACAAAAAAATGATTGTCTTTGTGTTCGACAATAGCAAGAGCAGTATCATCACAGCTGGTTTCTATGGCTAGGAGTTTCATGCTCATTGTGAATGGTAAATGGTGAATTATTTTCTCCTGATGTTATTGTGATGGGACAATCTCATAATCTTATTTTATTCCTAAGATCCTTCGTGTCAGCCCAAGGGTACTTCCTCGCTATCGCTCACAGCGTGCTCAGGATGACGATATTCTATATTGTTAGTCAGCGAGCAGTTTTACGCAGATAGTTGTATGATAGTCATAGTATAGCACCATTTGCTATAATTGCATAGATGAAAAACTGTACAATGCCATGTGTATATGGGTATACATAGACTCATCAAACATATGCAATAATAATTGTTGTGATAGTGATGATGCTTACTGATTTTCGATGTATATATGGGACAATATTGTGTCTATATGCTGTGATGATGCTTCCTATAACAAATGCGATTTCTAGCGTTAATTGTGTTGCGATCCCACCTATGATCCCATAGTGTGGAATTGCCCATAATCCTATACTGAGTCATACGATAACACCGATAAGATTGATAAACAACAATACATTTTGTTTTTCTTCAGCGACAAATAGGTAATTAAATACTTGTTTGATGAAACTTAGTGCTAATACAATTCCCAAAAAGGGGAGTATTTGATTGGATCCAGGGTTGGATAGATCTGTTCCTATATAGGATGTTCATCATACGATACTGATAATATCATTGCTTCGGATAAAGAGATTGAGTGCTATGACACAGCCTATTCGTCGGATGATTTGGAGGAAATTTCCAAAACTTTTGCGTTTATCTTCTGTACTATAATTTGCTACGTTATGGAGTAAGCTATTACCTAGTGCAGAGGGGATGATAAGAAATATTTCGATAAGTGCTAACGCCAATGCCCAGATACCCGTGTATATATATCATTGTGCTGTGGGAAAATAATTGGATAATAAAATAAGTACGGCCAATGTATGAAAACTACTTAAGCAATAGGCTAGCCCGTATTCTCGATTGGATCGTATTTCGTCACGAATAAAACTTCGTGAAAATTGGATCTTAATCGGAAGTATTTTGTGTGCTTGCCAGAAGACATAGATAAACTGTGTGATAGCACTAATAAATACGGTTCCAATAACTCCGATAAATGCGATTTTGGATGCCATTGATCAATCAAATTGTATCTGTGGATATGCTCGATAGACGATGGCGACAAGGGTGATAATTTGGCTTATTCTTGCTAATACAAGTCCGATGCTGAGCTGCTCCATCTTCCAAAATAATTGGAGTGGTAGTTGAATAATTCCTGCGGCCATAAAGGTTGCAGAAAAAACCATTCCTAGCGGGAGTCATCGTATGATATACGGATTGCTGGTATAGGCTGGGAGAAAATATGCAAGTATAAGTGCTACGGTATACACGATAACTATATTGATAAATCTCGCTCCAATAAATTTTCCGTATTGATTGGATAGTTCGGCTGGATTGGTTTGTTTTAAGCGACCGAGAGTTCTTATTGCGATGACATATAGTCAAAAATCAGCCAATGCTGATCGGATTGCAAAATATTTCATGATGGTAGAGTAGTCTCCAAATCTCAACGGTCACAAATATGGCGACATAATTTTGATTACTACAAATCCTGCAAGCGCACTCAATACCCTTCCTAGTAATTGTCGAAATGCGTCTTTGATGACCAGTCTATGAGAGGACATATAATAACTTGAGAGTTGAAAGTATACAATTGAAAGTGTCTGTCATTGTGAAGCTGTGAGGCGGGTGAAGAATCTTGGCGATTATTAAGATCCTTCGCTACGCTTTGCTTTGTTCAGGATGACAATTTTTTTATATCTTAAACCTTCTGAGGATTTTTTCTCGTGATGTTTGGTCATATTTTTCCAAAAGAGGTTTATAGTTGCTAAGCTCTGATATGAAGGTTTTTAGTGATTGATCTGTGTCATGGATTGAATGAATTGTGTGGGTATTGTTACTGACTACAACAATATTTTTTATTTTTTCAGCTTTGGTATCAAACTCCAATACAAATCAAGCGACACTACTTCGAGGAAAGATTTTGTTTCCTACTTGTAGTCCTGTATCAAGTATTTTCATCTTCGTCGGTCAGCTGTTTTTGACCGAAAAATAGAAATATCCACCCAAAAGAAAAAATAACAGTATGGATCCCGCTCGATTTTTGTAAACTATAGATGCACTCAATGTCCCTGCTGTTACCAGTGAGAATATAACATATCGTAGATTGGATCTATTGTATTTTTCGCTACTGTAGATCTGGAGTTCCATTCGTGAGAATTTAAATAAATTTTCGAGTCGTCTTCGCGAGGAAGGAGTATAGCGACTGACGCGGCGATCTTCTTGTTAAGATTGCCAAGTCCTCACTTTGTTCGTCCTCGCAAAGATGCATTTTTGGTAAGGATATATGCTTTTTTATGATTTTGTTTTTTTTATACAAGTCTATCTGCAATGAGTTGTTTTACGTCTTCCAATCATTGACCACTATAGGTTGAGGTTCGAAGCATAGTTTCATCTTTGTACGTTTCTTGTAGTTTTATTTTTGTTTTTTCGTCAATAGTATCTATTTTATTGAAGACCATAATTCTAGGTTGTTTGGCTCATATATGATTAAGAACATCGTTGACTACTTGTATTCTTTCATGGACAAAGGAATCTCCTGCATCGATAACATGCAACAATATATCGCTTTCGATGCTGTCTTCAAGTGTTGAAGAAAATGCTTTAATGAGCTTAGGTGGTAGATCTCTGATAAATCAAATAGTATCATTTAAGAGGATTTCTTTTCCTGTTCATTGTTCAGGATTTTTCATCAGCCATATTTTTCCGACATTGGTTCATAGTGTAGCGAAGAGTTTGTTTGCTGCTAAGACTCATTTGTTGGTAAGCGAATTGAGCATAGATGATTTACCTGCATTGGTGTATCACACAATACCTACGGTAGGCAATCCTTTCCTTTTTCTGGATTCTCTATGGAGTTTACGCATATTTTCATATTCTTTGAGTTTGTGTTCTATTTTGAGAATCTTGTCTCTTAAGTGTCTTTTCATGATTTCAGTATTGGTTTCTCCTTGTCATCTAGACGAGCGAGATCAACTAGATCCGCCAGATCATCCGGATCAACCTCATTGTCTACTCAGCTCCATACCCATACCATAGATTCTTGGTCACATATGTTTGATACTGGCAAGTTCAATTTGGAGTTTCGATTCTCATTCTTGTGCGTGTTTACCAAATATTTTGAGAATAAGATCTACTCTATCTCGTGCGATAGCATTGATAGGGCGAAGGAGTTCATTGATTTTATACAGTTGTGCTGGTTTGAGAACATTTCCGATGATAAGTAAATTTATTCATGACTCTTTCATCTCGTCCATGATTTCTTGAAATTTCCCTTTCCCGATATATGTGTTGGGGTCTGGGGTGTCTTTTCTTTGATATTTTTTGAGAATAACAACTCATCCGTAGGTTTCTACAAGATTTTCAAGTTCTATCATTCTATCTTCCAGGACATCAAAGGGTATAGATTTATTCACAATGTCTGCAAGAAGTACTTTGTATTGTACGTTGTTATCGTTCATAGAATTGGAGGTTTAAAAATGCAAGAGGGATAGGAATTGCACCTATACTATCGGTTTCGGAGGCCGATGTGCTAACTATTGACACTACCCCCTTAGTTTTAACTGCAGGCTTTTAGCCATTAGCTTTTGTATTGAAACTATTTGTATAAACCGTACAAGTTCTATTGTAGATTATAGTTTTTCCTTGTGATGTTGCAATGGTGATTTAATTTGTTGTTTGAGTAATGGTCTGGATATATATTGTTCTATTGATAGTTGTTTTGGCGTGATTGTGATTGCGATGATTTACTCGTTTGGGGATTTTGGATAGACCGTGAGCGGATATTGTGCCTACAAGAAAACCAGTGCCTACAATGCAAGGATTGGTATTATATATTATTTTTCTTGCTGTCGTATCGATATTTTTCCCGCAATGGTGGTGATTTCCCTTGTTTCAAGGACTACTTTCCTGAATTACTATTATTCTTGCTGTGACAACAGTAGATGAATATTTTTACATTCGTGGCAAAAAAGATTTGCCTGCGTGGATAAGATTGTTGGCACAGATCCTCGCAGCAGTCGTTGCTCTTTATATTGGTTGAATAGCAATCGATGAATGGGTCTTTCAGGGAGTTATTTTTTCTGTTCCATTTGCTGTGTTTGCAGGGTTTTTTGTTATGTGGTCGTTAGTGTGTATCAATGCAATCAACTGGTTTGATGGTGTGTATGGGCAAGCGAGCGGTGTTTCGAGTATTGGTTTTTTGACTATTGTTTTGTTGATTCATTTTGTTGTGCTACCATATTATAGTGGCATTACTTCTCTTAATGCAGAAATCTTGTCATGGGTATCCACTATTGCGTCATTGTTCTTTGTATTGAGCCTAGTGTATACTCTTATAGAATATAAGCCATATGGATTACTTAGAGATCTGGGGACTATGGTTTTTGGTTTTACATTGGCGTATATATCTATTGTTGGATGAGCGAAGATAGGAACTTTGGTCGTCGCGCTGTCGTTGGTTATTTTTGATGCGATATGGGTTGGTTTGCATAGGATATTTTTCTTGCATAAAAATCCGCTCAATGGCGATTATACACATTTGCATTATAGGTTGTTGTGACTTGGTTGGAATAAGGGAGAAGTGAGATTTTTTGTACGAGGCTGGTCGTTGGTAATGATGGTATTGATGTTGTTGCAATGAGCAGATAGATGGAGTAAAGTTATTATTTTTGTCGTGATGGCATTGGTGTTTTTCTGAGTGAATGCCTATTTGTTCTGGATGAAAAAATTGCCTTGTGGGATAGTAGCTAAGAAATAAATTGTAAACTTTCGGATTTATGATTGTAAAAAGAGGCTATTTGTTTATAGTTATTTTTCTGTTTGGAAGGTTGGCAGAGTGGTCGATCGCGCACCGTTGGAAACGGTGTGTGCCGCAAGGTACCGGGGGTTCGAATCCCCCATCTTCCGACGTATCTCACCCAAGGGTTCGCCCAAGTCGCTTTGCTCCTTGCATAAATCCGCTTTGCGGATAAAAATCCCACATCTTCCGACGCATCTCACTGAAGGGTTCGCCCCGTAGTAAGTGCGGGATAAGCTTCTGGATTGGTATTGCATTGTTGATTTGATTATAGAAAAAAAAGAGCCGTATGGCTCTTTTTACTATAATTCATTTTATCTATACAGAAGGTTGTTCATTATAATCAAATCATTCTTTTTTGCTTTTTATCATGGCTAATTGCATGAGTAATATTCCATAAATAACTTTGGATGTTATGTCTGCTATCGTAAACAACATCTGTCTTCGAACTACTCATTGAGCTGTCAATGAAATGACCGGCATAAGATACGCTATAGGGTAGAGCATTCGTGCTCCTAAAAAAACATATCGGATAGCTTTTACTATTTTCTGTCATTGTTTTCCTATAAGCTTATCGTTCATTCATGCTGTGATAACTTGATATAATACATAATATACATGCACAAAAAATATACAGCTAATTGCAAAAAATATTCGATACATGTTCATGTTTTGTGCTGTTTCATAGAACTGGCCTATATATCCGGTGATGATCATCAATGCTCCTGATACGACAAATTGCCATCTAGCTTTTTTTGCTAATACTGCAGGTATACCTACTACAAAAGTAAGTTGTAACAATAACATAGGAACATCTATAAGTCGATTCAGATATCTAAATCAGTTGGTAAACAATGTTTCAGGATTTTTTACGAAAAGATTGGTTAATGGGTCAAATACAAAGTTTCCTGTTCGGCTTGTGTATTGATGATAGAGGATCAAAAATGCTGATACCATAACTACTATAGATAGAGCTGATGATATTCTATATTTTTTTAGTACTGTGTTGTATGTACATGCAAAATATAAAAGTGCTGCTAGCATCACTGCAGATCAAAGTGTTAGTACGTGTGCAATGATCTGATATTGCATAATACTAAAACTAAATAGGTTTTCCATCGTCATTTTTATTTCTGAGAAAGAATAAAATCTTGCTTGTTGATAATCTATTTCTGTTCTTATGCAAGATGATTTTTCTCTATTATTTCTTTGACTGTAGAAAAAAAAGAGCCGTATGGCTCTTTTTTGTTATTTATTCTTTACTATTCTGCTGGCATATTGAGATCGAGTATTTTATAACTGACATATATGTCTACTGTACCATTTCCATTTGCTACGCTTGCTTCAGCTTCGTATCCAATAAATAACGCTTTGTTATTCATGCTTGGAGATGATCATCATCTGTGAAGCTGTTGTACGAAATCACTCTCTTATCAGAGAAAATTAAGGTTTGTTTTTAATCATTGAGCTGGATTTTGGTCTTGATAATATACCGATACGTTTGGGTATCAAGTTATTGTGTATGGAGTGTCGCCAGCATTGAGTCTGCCGTATGCGTCTACTATGGTTATAATTTTATCTTGTCCAGGAGCAACAAGAACCTGTATTGGATTGTTGTGAAGATTTAATAATTGTGCTGATGATATTGTAAATCTCTTTGTATAAATAAATTGACTATTTGTTCCTTCTTGTATATCGTCAGTTGTTAATGTTACATCTCCTATTAGTCCATTTAATGATGAGATAAATGCACCACCTCATCCTCATTCTCCTCCAGCACTTTGCCACGACAGTTGATTGCTTCCATCTGTTGTCAGCACTTGGTTTGGCAATCCTACGTTAGTAGGGAAGTTATATCCAATTCCATTGAAGTAAAATGATACTCCGTTGTTGTTGACGATAACTAGATTTTGCTGACCATACCCATTAAATGCTACACTAGAACTTCATGAATCGACACTTACGTAGGCGTTGATCCCTTGTGCAATATCTGAGTATGACATAAGCGCTTGATTGAAACCAAACGGATTTACTATACCATTTATTGTAAAAATATCTTCTCCACTAAATGCACCAAATAGAATTCCTTCTGCGCCTGGTCACAAATCGTCTGGATTGTTTATTATACCGTATAGATTGTTATTTGTCGCAGATATTCTTTTTTGACTAAAATTTCCGCTTCCATCTACAGAAAGTACCGTATCCCCTGTTGGCGTTCCATCACTGGTTACGAACAAGTTTTGGATATACTGGGTAAAACTATTGATGTTTGCATCGATAGATGCTGCGAATAGTTATGTGGTGATGGTGATCGCTGCACCAGCGGTGAAGATAGCGATGTTTTTGATAAGTGATGTTTTCATGGTAAGGGTTATATACATAAAATAAAATGATAGTATTATTTTTTGATTACGTCATATGCTCTTTGCATCATGAGCATCACATATCCCCTAACTTCTTCGATAATAGGATTGGAGATATCGTTCATGATCTGTGATGATTTGAGTTTTTCAAGGTGTTTAGCATACCAGACTCCTGTGCTAGAATTGTCAGCTGTTCCGTTGATAAGTCTATTGAACGCTGTAGCAAACTGTGCTCTGGTGACGACTTGGTCTGGGTTGAATACTGTATCAGGTGTACCATCTTGCTTGAGTCCCATGAGTCATAGCTGACATGCCATTCTCGCAAATCCTTGCATTTCAAATGATTGGTTAGCCATATCAGTGAAGCTACATGTTCTTGTCAGATCAGGTTTCATATCCAAGACATTGATAGCATACATCGATAAGAACTTGGCAAGATGTTTTCTGATAACTGGGCCATACATATCAGCTTGACAGATATCTTTTACTGTCGTTACCCCTACATCAAATGAGAATACATATGCTCCTACAAGCTCTTGTGATATATCACAGGTCATGGATTTCATTATATTTCCTACTTGTTTTATGAAATCTAATGGTGAGTCTATAAGCAGTGTTTTGGGTTTGCCTTCAGTGTCTGCTGCGTTGTGTGTCAGATCGCAGATACCACATACTCCATCATAGTAACTATCACTACAGTCTCTGACTTCACAGATCTTTTTGTCTGTATCAGTTTTGAGGATTGGACGTGTTCATTCACCACTTGGAGGAGTTGGTGGTGTGATTGTAGTTATAGTTGGTGCTTGACCATTGATGGTTGCAACTCATCCTATGCTATCAACAACATATCCTACACTTAGTCCGTTAGAAAATGTCAGTGAATTTGCAAAACTCTGTGTGTAGCTATTGGTTTGTGTATTGATAGTTACTCCTGCGACGAGTTTGCGTTCTAGTGATCATACTGTATGGGTGATTTGTCCATATACTTGTGTGTTATTGCCATCGCAACCTATATAGAGTCATCCACTTATGGTCATATTGTTATATGAGTTATCAAGTGTTATAAGATCATTGAGTGAGTCTTGATCCAATGGCCACAATACTTGTCATCTTGCACTGTTGTAGTACAATCATCTGACTTGTCTTGTACATAACTTTGTGTTGGCATTGATGCTGACTGTTGCTGGTGATGACAATACTTTGTGTGTACGCCAAAATGCGAGTCATCCAAAATCATTGCCACCATATTGTCGATGGATGTTTGCTTGTTGATTTTGCAATCACACAAATGGTCATACAAACACATCGTTAAAATTAGTTACTGGTCAGCTTGCAAATGTATTGATGCTACTGATCATAAATCAGGCAATTGATCATGCTATACCTAAGATAGCTAGTCATAGATGTCAGATGATATGCTTGTGATGAGTTGTGATGGTTTGCATGAGTAGATTTTTATATAAATAAAGTTTTTAGTATCGTGTAAATGGCATAGAGTAACTATTGTTTGATGTATTGGTGTCGTTAGATGAGGTCGTTATATTTCGCTGTGTGTGGATGGTTCCTGTTTGTCAACTGCTGTTTGTTAATACTATGCTGAATGGTCCTCATGTATATGCAGTTCATATATTTCGTGTTGCTATAATAGGATTCATCATACCATCTCACAAATAACTATCTGCATTTCCTCCAACTACAGAAGCATATGGATATCAGCTAGGTACTGTTGCTGTAATTACTATGTTTTCTGCATTATTTCCTGATAATTCTGATATGTATATGGATCAGGTAAGGTTCGATCATAATAGTGCTGATCATGGGTTTGTAGGTGTGCTGAATTGTATATCTATTCCTGTTCACGTCGGAGCTGGTGGTAGTGGTGTTCACGGCATACATGGTCACATCGTTCCTGCCATACATTGCATAGCAGGAGCTGTTCCAGAGTTACATGTCATTGCTGGACTCATCATACAATATCCAGCTACTCATGTTCACGTCGGAGCTGGTGGTAGTGGTGTTCACGGCATACATGGTCACATCGTTCCTGCCATACATTGCATAGCAGGAGCTGTTCCAGAGTTACATGTCATTGCTGGACTCATCATACAATATCCAGCTACTCATGTTCACGTCGGAGCTGGTGGTAGTGGTGTTCACGGCATACATGGTCACATCGTTCCTGCCATACATTGCATAGCAGGAGCTGTTCCAGAGTTACATGTCATTGCTGGACTCATCATACAATATCCAGCTACTCATCCCTGAGTTACCATTACTCAGATTGACCCTGAGTTATCTGATAGACTTGTTTCTGGTGTGTCGCTACTGATTTGCACTTGTATATTGGTTCGTTGTGCTTGTGTTGGTTGGATTGTGATTGATCTGGAATCTTCACTATCACTTTCGAGGTCTCCAATGTTCCATGATATTGTTGTTGTGTCTGTGCTATCTGACTGCGTTCCGCCATCAGTGTCAGTGACATTGAGCCGATCAGGAAAACTTATTTGTAGGACTATATTTTCCGCTATTTCGGTCCCGTTGTTTTCTCGGCTGATTTGAACTTGACTATTTTCTCCCACAAGAGCAGGTCCTGCTTTTCCTATATTTATCTTTAAATTTGCTCATCCTATAGTTCCACACAATTGGATAGTTGCTGTCTGAGCATCGATATCTATCGTTCATCCTATGATGGTCCTACCTCGGATTCCTAGATCTTCTATGCTTATTGATCCAAAAGATCTCACATAACTCACTGCTTGAGTTGGCCCTAAGATATTATTATCTTGAATTGTTATGTTATCTATGCTTATATAGTACTCAATACCATTGATACCTACATATCAGTCTAGTGTTTGCATATTATACGTATCGGCTCCATAGGTCGTCCAACCATAGCTTCATTCCTGTATACTGTGTACCTGTAGTTCGGTAATCATCGGACATGCCGATCAGAGGTTGTACCAGTGTTGTCCGTTCCATGCTTGATGGACTTTCAAATCGCTGTTATAGATGACCGATCCGATCTCTGGGTTGGTCAATGCGTTTCTTTGTGCAAGAGTGGTCGCACTAAAGACGATACGATCGATAAATTGTACAAAACTATCGATATTTGCTTGAATCGATACATTTCATGCTGCATAAGTCATAAATAGTGCTCCTGATAGTCCTAGGATGAAGGATATAAAGAGCTTGAGCCTGATAGAGTTATTCATTGATAGATATATAAAAACTAAAAAGGTTTTCAATTCATTATATTGGTGATATGTTGTTTTGTCAAATTTTTGGGTACTTTTGTTGGGGGGGATATAGTGGTGAATTATCAACGATTAATGGTGAATTATTTGTTTGTTTTTACTATTTATTCTCTTGCAATTTGGGATTAATGAGCTATAAAGTCGATGATGTTTTACTTTATTGCTTGTATGCTATGTCTCAAAACTATCGGTTTAAGCCGAAATCTTATGGACGATGATTTGTTCATATTACTTGGCAGGGATGGTTGTTTATGTTGTTCCTTGTCTGACTGGTGGTGGTTGCTATGGTTCGTAATGGACTGCGATTACCAGGATTTCCGTTGGAGTATGATGTGAATGCATTGCAAGTAGTAAGTTTTGTTTTTGATGTAACTATAATTGTGTTTGCGCTCTCGTGGTTTATGGAGAAAAAGTGTGATGGAGAGCTTACCTGGAGATGGGGAAAGACATTGAGAGATTTAAAATCTTCTGATTCTAAGATTGCCGCGCTACGCTCGCAATGACGTAAAACTATCCGTAAATCTTAGTATTTACGGTTTTTTGTTGCTTTATTTTTTATAGCTCTATACTATGGATAATTCAGTTTTTTTGGCGCAGTTGTTGTGCTGGGTATTATGAATTCTGTGAGTAAGTCTTATCTTGAATCCTGTATGGTATGACGCTATTACCAAAGATATTCTTAAGAGTCCGTCTATGATTCATATAGGATCGTTTCTGAGTTTAGCTATGTGAGTAGCTATTGTTTTGGTATACAATGTGTGGGATTGGTCATTTGCATTGATTATCACTTTGTTTGGTTGGGCAAATATCATCAAGGCGATCGTTCCTCTTTGGTTTCCTGCTTGGACAGTGACTATGACAAAAAAACTACCTATGGATCCTGTGTTGTTGAGGATTGGATGAGTCGCATTTGTATTGGCTGCAATTGCCTTGTATAGTGTGGGGTATGGTTTCTAAGTGCATATTATGATATACAGTTCCAAAATAATAAAAATACACAGCTTTTTTGTTGCTTCTCTGTTTGATTTTACTATAGTGAGTGTATGAAAATATTATTAGAAACAACAACAACGACCACCACAGGCCAAATAATTTGGTAGGGGTTGCCTGCCTGCGGTAGGTAGGTATGTTGCATCAAAATTGCTACACTCCCACCAAAGGTCGGCAGGCCTACTGAAAAGTGGGAGTGTTTTTTATTTGGATTATAGATATTGGTATATGGAATTGTATAATTATCGTCATAGTTTGGCGCATGTATTGGCACAAGCAGTGCAAAGAAGTATAGATCCTTTTGTGCAGCTGGGAACTGGTCCAGCCGTGGATGATGGATTTTATTATGATATGTTGTTTTCTGAAGAGATTGTGTTTGGTGAGGATCAACTTAAGCCTTTGCAAAAAATAATGGAAGGTGTGGTTAAAGAATGACAATGATTTGCCTCCTATACAGCAAAAAATATTGATGATGCAAAACAACTCGTTACTGTGATGTGACAAAAATTTAAGATAGAATTATTGGATAAATTTTTTGCGAAAAATAATGATGCTGTGTATACATTCTGGTATAATTACGTCGATGCGCAAATGTTGCCAAGGTTAGAGAAAACTTGCAAACCAGAATATGTGGAATATTATAAAATAATAACAGATTATTTGACTGTCCTGGATCCTTCGCTATGCTCAGGATGACAAGAACGTTTTGTGACGTTTATCGATTTGTGTGAAGGAGGGCACTGTGAAACAATGAAAGATATCTCGGATGGTTCATTTATGTTGGAAAAAGTAGCAGGTGCTTATCGACAAGCAAAAGATACAAACCCTATGATGACAAGAATCTACGGGCTTGCTTTTGCTGACAAAACTGCATTGAAAGAACATATTGCTATGATGGAAGAAGCAAAAAAGAGAGATCATAGAAAACTTGGTAAAGACTTGGAATTGTTTATGATTAGTGATGAAGTGGGTACATGATTGCCATTGTATCTTCCAAATGGTGCTGCGATAAGGCAATTGCTTGAAAAGTATTGTTATCAAGAAGCAAAAAAGGCTGGATACCAATATGTGTATACCCCGCATATCGGAAAATCTGACCTTTTTGCTCGTTCTGGTCACTTGGACCACTATGCAGATGGGATGTATGCGCCTATTGATATGGTAAACCTTAAAGGGCAAGGTTCTGAACCAAATGGTAAGACAGAAAAATTCTATCTTAAACCAATGAACTGTCCTATGCATCACTATATCTATTTGAATAAACCTCGTAGTTATCGTGATTTGCCATATAGATTGTACGAGTATGGAACAGTCTACAGATATGAAGACAGTGGTGCGTTGACGTGATTGATTAGAGTAAGATGATTTACGCAAAATGATGCTCATGTCTACTGTCAAAGGAGTCAACTCAAAGATGTTATCAGTGAAGCACTCAATCGTTTCCTCAAAGCATATCATGATATTGGCATCAAAGACTACACAATGAGATTTAGTCTTCCTGATTTTGTTAATGATGCAGAAAAATATGGTGAAGAGACTCCAGAACGAATAGAGTCCGTTAATACAATGAGGCAAGTTCTGGATGAACTTGGAGTAAATTATTATGATGCAATCGGTGAGGCTGCGTTTTATGGCCCCAAAATTGATATACAAGTGAAAAACGTTAATGGGAAAGAAGATAGTCTTTCTACTATTCAAGTTGATTACTCTATCGCTCCAAAATTTGGTATTATATTCAAAAATGACAAAGGAGAAGATGAAATACCTGCAATTATTCATATGGCACTAATGGGTTCTGTGGATCGTTTTATGGCTTTTATGCTCGAAATGACTGCTGGAAAATTGCCATTTTGGCTGTCTCCTACGCAGATTAAAATACTTACTATCAATGATGAGGCAGAAACAATGAATTATATAAATACTATTAAAGAATTACTAGATAATGTAGTTATTATGAAACCACTTAAATATAATGAACTGAGATATTCTATTGACGATAGAAGTGAGAGTTTGAGTAAAAAAATTAGAGAAGCGACGCTTGAAAAAATTCCTGTTCAATTGATTATCGGACCAAAGGATGTAACAAGTCAATCCGTGAGTATCAGGACAGCTAGTGGAGAATTTGAGATTAAACTTACTGAGCTACAGAATTTCTTGTATACCTTTGCGTGAGAAGAGAGAAAATAATCATAAATGGCGAGCTATCAATTATCAATGTATTGAAAAACTAAGAATTGTTCTATTAAAAATATTTACTTTTTGATTGGTTATTGATGAGAAAGCTATTGATCCCTATGTTGGTTGTTGTTATTGTAGTGCAATCAATTATGCTTTGGCTGTGACGTGATGGGTCTGTGAACTATCCTCGTGTTTTTGTTCAAGACGCTTATTATATTGTTGAGGTCATTGATGATCAAATGGAAGATGATAGTGTAAGAGCGGTGAAATATCGTCTTAAGCTTCTTGCTGATGAATTTGGGCAATGGTATGTTGATGGACAGTCATCAGAACGGGCTTGTTGGCCAGGAAGATGACATAAGGAATTTAGTAGTGAGTTGTGTGAATAATGCCTCGTGTTAAAGCTAAAAGATTTGTCCATAATGATGCTGATGATCGCATTGTCCAGTCAGGAAAAGATTTTTTTGATACTGCAAAAGGAAATTGGGGGAAGGATTTTTTTGGAAATAATAATCCTATTGTATTAGAATTGGCTTGTGGAAGAGGTGAATATACTGTGTGATTAGCAGAGCAGTTTCCTAATAAAAATTTTGTTGGGGTAGATAAAAAATGAGACAGGATGTGGATATGACTCCAAGATGCCACAGAGAGATGATATACCAATATATGATTTTTACGTATAATTATTCACCATCTAGATAGGTTTTTTGCTCCTAGAGAGGTGGATGAAATTTGGATAGTTCACCCAGATCCTAGGCCAAGATGAGCTGATGCAAGGAGAAGATTGACTAATCCTCGTTTTCTTGCGATGTATGCAGATATATTGAAGTCGGGTGGATTGCTTCGTTTGAAAACCGATGATGCTGATCTGTTTGCGTATTCATTGGAGATGCTTGTGCAAGAATGATGGGATATTCTAGAACAGACGACTGATTTGTATACGAGTAAGTTACTTGCTGATCATTATGGTATACAAACGCATTATGAACAAAAATTTGTTGGACAATGAAGAACAATTCATTATGGTGTGTTTAAGAAATTTTCGAAAAATTAAACATTACAGGTTTCAAAAGTTTATTTAATGGGCATCTCTTATGAAAATATTGAAAGAATTTCAACAATTTGCCATTAAGGGGAATGTGGTTGATATGGCAATCGGTATTATTATCTGATGAACATTTGGGAAGGTAGTAAGCTCATTGGTTGCTGATGTGATTATGCCTCCGATCTGAGCACTTGTGGGGTGAGTAGATTTTACTAGTATCAAGATATTGCTTTCATCACCATTACTAGATGAGACAGGTCTTATATTAAAAGAAGCTGTTTACCTTAATATTGGGCTATTTGCGCAACATATATTTGATTTTATTATTGTTGCATTTGCGATGTTTATGGTTATTAAGGCTATGAATAGATTAAAGAAAAAAGAAGAAAAGAAGGAAGAAAAAGAGCAAGAAATTGCTTTGAGTAAAGATCAAGAACTTCTTATAGAAATACGTGATTTGCTCAAAAAAACAAAAAAATAAAAATAAATTTTATTATTCTTTTATGGATATGAAACAATCTTGGCAGGATGCTATACGACAAACAGTAGTACAGGTATCATCATTTCCTGGTTTTGTTCTTCCTATAGTTTTGTTCGCTTTGCTTGCACATGATGTGAGTTCTGTTGTCGCATTTTTGATAAGTTTGTCTGTTCTTGCTATTGTGCATCTTATTCTCAAAGCAATTTTTCGTACATCTAGACCAGTTGGTTATAAAAAAGATCATGTTCGTGTGCCAGTAGTTGTTGATGGTTCGTTTCCGAGTAACCATACAGCTGGAGCGTTTTTGTTATACTTCTTTGTGCAGGCTACTATACCACCATTAAATTTTCTTTTCTTGTTCTTTGCGGTGTTGGTTGCTGTTTCTAGATTGCAATTAAACAAGCATCATCCTATTGATGTGATTGGTGGGTTTATCACTGCGTATATTGTATTCTTTTTTGCTGTGTATGTGGTGGGATTGTTGGGGTAGTTTTTTGTTTTTCTTATTTTTATGCTTAGATTAGATAAATATATTGCAAATTTGGGATTGATGTCGAGGAGAGATGTGAAGCCATATATGAAGAGATACGAGGTGTTAGTCAATGGTGTATTGGCGGATTCGTCGGATCAGAAAATTAATTATGGGGATATGATCACCTTTGGTGGTGAGGAAATCGAAGCTAAAGAATTTGTTACGGTATTGATTCATAAACCTATTGGTTATGTCAGTAGTGATGTGCCAGAGGCAACGTATCTATCCTATAGAGAACTGCTTGATGGTTGTCCATATGTCCATATGTTACATGTTGCTGGAAGATTGGATCATGATACACAAGGACTGTTGCTTGCATCTAGTGATGGATGACTGATTCATCGTATTATTTCTCCGAAGAAAAAATTGCCAAAAGTATATTTTGTTTCTCTGCAAAAACCTCTATCTGATGCTGCGATAGCACAGTTGGAGGCTGGGGTAGAGCTAGATGGTGGTGATATGACCTTACCCGCACATATAGAAAAGATAGATGATACAACTATCCGTTTGACGATCTATGAGTGAAAATTTCATCAAGTAAAAAGGATGATGGAAGCCGTTGATAATGCTGTTGTCTATCTTAAGCGTGAATCTATTGGTCAATGGACTCTGGAAGGATTGGAAAAAGGTGAGTGGAAGTATGTAGAAATATAATTTACTCTTCATTCTTTATCTTTTTTTGTTTGATATGTAGGTGGTTTTCCACAAAATATCGTACTTTTGCTTCTATTTTTCTTGGATCAGTTTCTCAATTTCCTAACTGATATATTTCAGTAAATAATCACAATAATTTATCACCTCGCAACTGGTCATTCTGAATATTGAATATAAACTTGATATGTTCTATATCGTCATGTTGTATTGCATGTGCAAGATCTTGTGCTGAGAATAAATTATTGCTAGCCAATATTCTCATAAAATATTGGAGTGAATAATATCAGGGATCGTTTATTTCTTCAGATGGTTGTATGCTGTACGCTATATATTCTGCGGCTGCTTCTTCAATAATCTCAAATGATCATGTACGTCCATCTGGAGTCATAACTTCAAATGTTAGTCAATTGATTCCAATGAGCTTTACTCCATCCTTCATGGTGTAATCCAGTGTTTTTGTTATGGAATCTTTGCTTGTATGTGTTATTTCATGTAGTATGACGTGATTTGTTATGTCTTGCTCAGTTATGCGAGCATTTATGATTATTTTTCCATGAGGCCTCCCTACTGTTATAGTAATATCTTCCCCATTCTCTATTTTGCGACCTGGTATATCCTCTTTATGTACACTTATCGTATCATGCGGATAGGGTATATATTTTTTGTATTCTAAAAAATTATCTTGAATTTTTTTTGTTAAATCGTTGGATATTGTGTCGATTTGACCTATTGCTGTTTGTGATGCAACAAGGAACAATCATATAATTATATTCTTCATCTATTCATTATAGATAAACAACATTTATTATACTTAAAAATATTAAAAAGTCAATAGATTTGTGTTTAGCTAAGATTCCAGAATAGGAGCAACGACTGTTTCGTACAATACCTCCAAGAATGCTTTTTTTGGTACTTTGTATTTTTTGATAAAGTTATCTTCGCTGAGTTCGCTTGCTTGCACAAAGAGAGCTTGAATAAAGACTTTTCTGTTTGTGGTTGTTGTGTTGAGTGCTTCGATGATTTCTTTATACAGACTGCTTTGGTAGATGACTTGATCGATATCAAAGAGCTGATCAGTGAATGGTAATCCGATTATCTTAGCGAACTCTGCTCTGGTCAAATTTCTCATACCTTCGAAGTTATACCCACCATTAGCCTTTGGAACTCCAGAGATAAATCATAATGTTTCAGCTTGTCTGACATAACTATAGTATGGATTGCTAGAATCTATGATATCTCCCATGACTGATGGTTTGGATATATCTACTAGAGATTGACTGATCTTGTTGTATGCAAGCATCATGATTTTGATCGCTTCATATCTACTGATGGCTTTATCTGGATCGAGATACTTTTTTCCATCTTTATCTGTGTTGTAAAGTCCTTCAGTTAGTCCGTTTTTGAATGCATAGTCTGCGTAATGATTGAACCAATTTGGTGTATCTGCAAATGGTCTGTTTCCATTGTAGATATGTTGTTCATTGGTCACCTCTAGATTTGCAAATGAAGATCCAAGGATTTTAGCAACCGTCTTGAGTACTTCTGCTCTGGTTATATTAGAATTTGGTTGATATTCCCATAGTCATTTTTTGACTCATCTTCATTGGTTAAGACAGGATATACGGAGTATTTCGATATAATCAAATCCTCGATGTCCGAGTGTATCGTTAAATGGTCCTTTGCCTGCGTAGTCGATGTCAGCGTAGTGACAGAGCTTGGTTGTAGGTGGAGTAATTACTCCTGTTCCGAGAGTGACGACTGTTCAGCTATTGTTGTTTGATGTTGGTTGTATTCGATATCATCCTCATCCTCAACCACCTCAACCTCAGCCTCAGCCTCATGTTGGTGGTGTTGGAGGTGCTGGTGGCGTTGGTGGAGCCATGATTCCGACTGATCGTGATATTTGTCCAATTCATCCTGCACTATCATAGACATATCCAGTTGTTTGATTATTGAATCATCCTATAAGTGTTTGATCAAATCCTGTTGCAGCGTAGTTATTGTTGCTAAAATTATAATCAAGTCCAGCGGCGAGTTGATATTGTCCACTCAGAGATCCAGTCAATGTATGTGTGAGTTGCCCATAAACTGCGCCGGTATTTCATCCACAGTCGGTAAAGAGTCATCCAGTAAGTTGGATGTTGTTATAGCTATTATCTGCAGTGATGAGTGCGGTGTGTGTGGTGTTATCCAATGGCCATCGTCTTGCTCATCTTTGGTTATTATAATAGATACCAGAGATTCTTTTGTTACACGATAGTGTTGTGGTTCCATAGCTAACTGTTTGTGGTGTATTGAGTGTTTGTGATGTGTTCCATATAGCTAATCACTGAAAATTATTGCCTCCTCGATTGAAGTGGATGGCATTGATCTTGGATGTGTAGCTGGGGATGATAGTGTTTATATTGCTCGGGAGGGTTATGGTTCCATTAGCATATGTTACTGCTACTATACTTGCTAATCCCAATACTCCCATGATGATTTTTTTGTGCATGGTGGTGTGTAGTGATAAAGAAATGTTATTTCTTCTTACTTTTTGCCATCGCCGCAAAAAGTAACAAAAAGGTCTAGGCAAACACAAACCGCGAGTGTGTTTGCCTTATTTGAAGTCAATTTATGATTTCCAGCAATTCTCGGTTGGTCTGCTCTTTTGTATTGTTGTGTTTAGGTTGTGTTGTCTTTGTCATAGTATAGTGTTATAATAAATGAATTAGTTACTGTATCTGCCTATTACAATTCGTTGTGATCCATCATATAGTAGCGTAAATCATCCGATTTGATTCTGTGCTATTACAGGAGATGTTGCTCCTACGAGAAGTTGATCTGTTCATTGCATTGGATTGTTATCGAGTGTCAAGCTATATCCTGTATGTGCTTTGGCTATATGAACAACTTGTCCCTGAACTCAATTTTGGATTCATTCTATGGTTATGTCAGATCCTCGTGTTGTTGTGAAGCTGTTTACTTCTTGTGCGTCAATACTTATGCCTGACCCATTGATTCAAGATGTTTGTGATGATACCATAGCTCCACTAACATGGAGTGCTGCTTGTGGTGCGTTGGTGTTGATCCCGACTCCGTTGGATGCGTGGATGAGGAATTGGTTACTGTTGGTTGATGTAAAGTCATTTAATAGGTCATCTGACCAAATAAATGAGTTATTATGTAATGCTTTTGCATTAGATCACATTGCTACTGAATATCATCACTCTACGCGATTATTATATCATCGAGATAGCCCATAACTTCAGCTTGCTCTATTAGATCATCCCCCAAGAATTGTTTGTAAATGAGATCAAGTTTCTATTGTATTATACATTCATCACAATATTGATGAATTTTCTCCATATATTTCATTATAGTACCCCCCAACGATGGAAGTGTGTGATCCTCCTATTATGTTTTGTGTTCATCATCAAATGAAAGATTCAGTTCCAACTATATTGTTTGCTATACCTCCGGCAATTGTCGAATTCGAACCATTTATGATATTATCTAGTCCTCATCAAATTGTGCTAAAGTCTCCATTGACTGTATTGCTGTCTCATCATGCTATAGTTGATCTTCACATCGATGTTGCTTGTATGTTGTTTTGTAATCATCATCAAATAACGTTGTTATTCCCTGTTATGGCGTTTAGGTGTCATCACCCTATAAATGAAAAATTACTATCCTTTATTGTATTGTTAAATCATCATACTATTCAATTATTTTCCTTACCGCTACCCATAGCTCAAATTATTAAATTTCACTGTCATCCTCCTATAAATGATGTTATATTAAATAAAATCCTATTTGACACTCCTCATCCTATAACTCAAGCCATAGAATTTTCTAATGTATTTGTTAATCATGCTCCTATAAATCAGTCAAAAGCTCCGCCACTTATGATATTTGATTGTCATCATACAATTGTGGAGAAAGGTCATTCTGACATGTTGTTTTCTCCTCATACAATTGTAGCATAACTTCAATTTAAAATATTATTTATTCCTCATAGTATTGATGAATACAATCATCATAATATTATATTACCAGTATTTCCAAAAATCACATTCCCTGAAACTTGTAATGGTACCGTTGGATTTTGCATCCCAATACCAACTTGTCCATAGGTATAAATATCTTCATTGATGTTTAATGGTGCATTTCATGGACTAGTAACGCTATACCAATCAGCATCACCACTTGTTACGACAGAAAATCCTGTTACTCCTTGCGGACCTTGTGGTCCAGTAGCTCATTGTTGTCATCCACCGAGGGATACGTTGGTTGTTACATAGCCATTTGCATCGATACCAAGCCCATTGACTGCTGTTGTGTTTTGTAACAATGTTCCGCTGATGTAGATTCCTGTTCCATCGTTGATGTCCATAAGTTTAGCTCAGTTTTGAGATCCGTTAGTTGTATAACTTGTTCTCATGATGCTTTGCCAAGCATTGAAAATGTTGGTCTGGATGTTGGTCTGTGCGAAGACAGCGACACCTGATGTTGCTAAGATTACTCATCCGCTGATAAGCATGTGTTTGATAAATGAATGTTTCATGAATTTTGTATAAAAATTAAAAGGTCTTATACGATGATTATATCGACGGATATGAAAAAAAGCAAATTTTTGCATACTTTTTTTGGTGAGAGGGGGGGGGGAGTCAAATCATTAGTTATGCATTGTTGTTTCTTTGTTTGTTTTTTCTATTTATTCTCTTGTTTTTTGTGTGCTGATTACCATATATGAAGTAGTTTTTTATTTTTTATGTATTGGTTTATGGATTTGGAGAGAGCTATTTCGCAGTTTTTTGCGTCACTTGGGCAGTCGGTGAAGAAGATTTTGAAAGTTGCGGGTGTGTTGTTGTTGATTTATATTCTTTCATCGAGTGCGTGGTTTATCGTACAACCAGGAGAAAGATGACTGATTGTTAGTCTTGGATCGTTGTTGGAAACAACCTATGGAGAAGGATTTCATTTTAAGGTTCCGTTTATCACAACTGCGGTAACGATGAATATCCAGACACAAAAAGCAGAAGTCACTGCTGATAGTGCGTCTAAGGATCTACAGGTGGTTACTACGGTGATAGCGGTGAATTATAATTTGGATGGATGAGCGATAAGAAATCTCTATCAAACTGTTGGTACCAACGAAGTAATAGAATTTAAGATCATTGCTCCAACTATTCAAGAGTCAGTTAAATCGACTACCGCAAAATTTACTGCTGAAGAACTTATTACTGAGAGAAGTGCAGTAGCTACAGATATCAAATCAAATCTCACGAATAAGCTTGGAAAATTGGGTATATTTGTTAGTGATATCAATATTGTTGAATTCCGTTTCTCTCCAGAGTTTGATGCGGCTATTGAAAGCAAAGTAAGAGCAGAACAAGATGCACTTGCACAGAAAAATCTCTTGGAGAAAGTAAAATATGAAGCACAACAAACGATCGAATCAGCTAAAGCACAAGCAGAGTCTATCAAGATACAGGCTGAAGCGGTGAGAAGTCAATGAGGTGCTGATTATGTGAAACTCAAATGGATCGAAAAATGGAGTGGAGTATTGCCGACAACAACACTTGGGCAACAAGACTTCATTATCAATTTAAATAAATAATTTTTGCTCTCTTCGGAGAGCTTTTTTATATGTTTTGTTTTTTATGCCAAGCAAAGAGCGACTCGCACAACAAAAATTGTTACAACAATTTGCTGCACAATATAAAGCTCATGCAGACACAAGAAAGACTATCAATATTCTTGGGATATCGTGTTCGACAATCAATAAGGATGATGGAACTCCGAGAATGCCTTCCAGTGAGAAAGTATTACAAGATGCTTTGGATTATGCTTCAGGTACTTATGATGTTGTCGATACAAAACTAGTAAAACTCAGAGACATATCTTTTGAACACTGTGAGGCGAATTATAGTATTAAGGGTGACTATTGTACTCGACCATGTTGGATTTCGCAGCGCAAAAAAGAGGATGAACTTCTGGGTGTGTATAATCTTCTTGTCGATCGAGCAGATGTGATTATTATTGCAACGCCGATACGTCGATGAGCTCCTGCGAGCTTGTATTTTAAGTTTATTGAAAGGCTCAATTGTCTGGAAAATCAAAAAGAGGTGTATGATGTTGATCTTCTTGGCCAACAACAAATGGGGTTTGTGATTGTTTGAGCGCAAGATGGTGTCCAGGCGTGTCTAGGGCAGATGATGGCGCAATGTGCTCAGATGGGTTTTGGTTTCGCAAAGCATCCATATGTGGGTTATACATCGGGTAATTATACCAATGATGCGATGGAGAAAGCCGTTGCACAGATGAAGAAAGATAGTGATGTGATAGTTACTCAATACAAAGAGATGATCGATAATCAGGTAAAATTTGTAAAAAGTTTAAAACATACAATCTAAATATTATGATTGAAACTATAGAAACAAAGCGCTGTCTTCTAAGAAAAGTGTCTCTGGATGATGCACAAGCTATTTTTGCTAGTTATTCGCAGGATGACGATGTCGTGAAATATTTGGATTGGGCGAAACATCAATCAATACAAGAAACTATTGATTTTCTAACACTTTGTCAGGAACGATGGGAGAGTGGTAAAGAATATAGTTTTGCTATTGTAGACAAAGAAACTGGCAATTTTATGTGAATGTTTGCTTTCCGTTCTCGTGGAAATCGGTGAGATTTCGGTTATGTCTTGGCAAAAGATCGACGAGGAAAATGATATATGACCGAAATCTTGTCTCATATGTTAGATTGGTGATTTACTACGTTTGGGTTTGCTAAAATAGTGTGATATTGTGATGTGGACAATGTTGGGTCTGCAAAAGTTATGGAAAAATCGGGAATGCAATATGTTGGTATTGAAAAAGAGCGTTGATTTCGTCCAGCTTTGGGTAATATAAAGAGAGATGCTAATGTGTATGAAATTTATCCTCCTATGGTTTAAATTAATTTGCCCATATTTTTTTTATTTTATGGTAACTTATTTTGTCTGCTATCATGTATATGTATTTGCTATAGATCATTTTTGTTTTTACATTAGCATTACTATTGTTTATGATGTCATTGAAAAATTGTGTACTATTTTTTATATAGTCTTGTGGCTTGTAGTTCTTTGATATGTTGATTATGTGTCTTTCTTCGTCAATATTGATACTTATATGCTTTTTATTGATAGTAATGTCGATTTGGTTGGATATATGATTTTCTAGTTTTGGTTTGAATTGGCTGGCTCTTGATTTATGTTCTCTTTTTCTTAGAAGATTATTTGATGGTATTTTATTTGTTTTTTGAATTGTTACATGTTGATATCTCATATTGGTGCTGAAGATGTAGGAAAGGAAATTGTGTTGCAAGGATGGATAAAACATGCTCGTGGATCTGGGAAGATCGCATTTATCGAGTTGCGTGATGGAAGTGGATTTATCCAATGTGTTGCTGAACTTAGCAATCTAGGCGAAGAACAATTTGCTGAACTTGCATGATTGAATATAGAGTCATCGTTGTCATTGACAGGGACGGTGTCGAAACATCCCAAAAAAGAAGAATATGAACTCCAGGTTTCTGATTTCCATGTCTACTGTGCGACTAAAGATTATCCACTTGGACAAAAAGATCATAATCCAGATTTTCTTTTTGATAATAGACATCTGCATCTGCGTACGCCGAGTCAGTGGGCAATTCAACGTATCAGAGATACGGTGATCCATGCAACGTATGACTGGATGAGAGATCATGATTTTACGAAAATAGACTCTCCGATCTTCACACCAAATGCGTGTGAAGGGACGACAGAACTATATGAAGTAGAGCATGTGAATGGTGAAAAAATGTACTTGTCGCAGTCAGGACAGCTATACTTGGAGCCTGCGATTGCATCGCTTGGTCGTGTGTATGACTTTGGTCCCGTGTTTCGTGCAGAGAAGAGTAAAACAAGAAGACATTTAAATGAATTTTGGATGATGGATGCAGAAATTGCGTTTATCCAACAAGAAGAAAATATGCAGATCCAAGAAGATCTGATGTATTATATTATCCAACAAGTGTTGACAAAAAACACGAAGGAATTGGAAATATTGTGACGTGATATGGCAGCATTGCAAGGTATACAAAAATGATTTAAACGTGTCAAATATGTCGACTGGGTTGATGAACTGATCGAGATGGGATTTGATGTGAAACAAGGTGATGATATTGGGTCTGATATTGAAATGCAGTACTGTGAGAAGATCGATCAACCGATATTTGTGACCAATTTTCCTACGTCGTTTAAGGCGTTCTATTTCAAAGAAGATCCAGAAAATCCTGGAACGGTATTGGGAGCAGATTTGCTTGCACCTGAAGGATGTGGTGAAATATTTGGTGGTGGAACACGTGAAGATGATTACGAAAAATTGCTTCATAATATTAAAGAACATGGGCTTCCTGTTGAGCAGTTTGAGTGGTATTTGGATACGAGAAAATATGGTAGTGTGCCGCATGGGGGATTCTGATACGGGCTCGAAAGGATCGTACGTTGGGTATGTGGAGTACATCATATCAGAGAGACGATTCCGTTCCCAAGATATGCGAATAGGATAAGACCGTAGGGTTTTTTATTTAGTTTATCTATATTAATGATGACTAATTATTTGGCAGCAAGTCTTGAATTTTTTCTTAATGCTATTCCTGAAATTATTAAAATGCATTGGTATTTTTTTCTTTTAGCAATTGGAATACTATTTGGTGTATATATTCTGTTGCAGTTTATTGATGCTATTCTTGATTATTATGGTGGTCCTAAATTAAAACATATTATTAAGCGAATTAAAACAAGGCCAATGTGGTTATGTGATATGATCGTAGGTTTGTTAATTATACTATTGTGACGGTTTATAATTAACTTATTCTTTGCTATAATAAATTTCCCTGATAAGTCTGTTGTTACATCACGAGGTCGAGTTCCCACTCCATTTATAGGTAATTTTTCTATTGATCAATATGTGGATGCGATTAATTATCTACTGGGTTTATTGCCTTGAATGATCCTGGTTGCTCTTATAATTGCTTGAACAATTATTGCATTTAGTTTTGGATATAGATTTTTTAAGGGGCTGTGAATTGCTGTATTGTTTGCTGCATATTCTCTTCTTCTTGTTGGTGTTTTCTTTAATTTTATAATGATAGCTTTAGGGTAATTTTAGTTAACATTATATTATGCATCATCCCCAACCTAACAATCCTCTTCATGGTATCACGCTTAAAGAGATACTGACTACTTTGGTAGATATGTATGGCTGGGAGGGGTTGGCGAAGGATATTCATGTTAAGTGTTTCACTGTCAATCCGAGCATCAAGTCGAGTTTAATTTTCCTGAGAAAAGAGGAGTGGGCACGTGTTAAGATAGAGGAGTTATATTTGGAGAGTATGAAGACTTTATAATTTGTCTTTGTTCTTTTGTCATCCGGAGCAGAGCGAAGGATCTTATGTGTCTTGTTGCTATTCTATAATTGGACTTTCTACTTTTTACCATCGCTGTAAA
>Ga0209284_10001518_pt1 | contig 35532 bp, 26 predicted proteins | sample FRY03_FD_187211 | JGI IMG/M metagenome (GOLD analysis project Ga0209284, IMG submission 187211) | Freshwater microbial communities from Lake Fryxell liftoff mats and glacier meltwater in Antarctica - FRY-03 (SPAdes) (version 2) | ecosystem: Environmental > Aquatic > Freshwater > Ice > Glacier... | reverse complement strand
TTTGGCACCTCGATGTCGGCTCGTCACATCCTGGGGCTGGAGAAGGTCCCAAGGGTTGGGCTGTTCGCCCATTAAAGTGGCACGCGAGCTGGGTTCAGAACGTCGTGAGACAGTTCGGTCTCTATCTGCTGTGGGCGTTAGAAATTTGAGTGGATCTGACTCTAGTACGAGAGGACCGAGTTGGACTGACCTCTAGTGTATCTGTTGTTCCGCCAGGAGCATGGCAGAGTAGCTACGTCGGGAAGGGATAAGCGCTGAAAGCATATAAGCGCGAAACCCACCACAAGATGAGATTTCTTTAAAGGGTCGTGGGAGATTACCACGTTGATAGGCTATAGGTGTAAAGGCAGTAATGTCATAGCCGAGTAGTACTAATAACCCATAGACTTATGTACGCTTCCCGGTCTTCGGACCGGGAGACAACTCTTTTTATTACGAAACTTACAATATTATTTTACCATATGTCAACTCATACGGTTGGCAGTGAAAGAGTCAACAGTTGGCAGTCACAGAAAACGGTTTTATACTGTATACTGAGACTGAAAACTGAATACTAAAACACTGCAGACTGAAAAGCTTAGGGTGGTTATAGCATTGGGGCTCACCTCTTCCCATACCGAACAGAGAAGTTAAGCCCAATAGCGCCGATGGTACTGCATTTATGTGGGAGAGTAGGTCGCCGCCTTTCTTAAATCTTGATTATTCAAGTAACTTTAAACCTCATATCTTAGATATGAGGTTTTTTTATGTCCAAAATTTAACCAAATTTATTGATGTTTATATACTATTGTAGTTTAATTTCGTTCTTGTTTGTAACTACCTTTTATTTGTATTAAAATGAAGTTTAAGTACTATTATTTATGGATGTTTTTGTTTTCTTTGAGTATAAATTCTCAAATTGGAGGTGAAAATGTTTATCAATTTTTAAATGTATCCACTTCTGCAAGGCAAATTGCTTTAGGGGGTGAAGTTTTAACACTTATTGATGATGTAAATCAACCAATATGGAATCCATCTGTTATTAATGATAAAATGGATAACCAAATTTCAGCTAATTATTCTAGTTATTTAGCAGGTGTTAATGTTGGTTCTTTATCTTATGCTAGATTGATATCTAGAAGATTTGGAACAATCCATGGAAGTATAAAATATCTTGATTATGGTACTTTGATTGGATCAGATGAGCAAGGAAATGAAGTTGGAAACTTTAATGCAAATGATTTAGCGATATCTATAGGATATGCTATAAACTTACCTTGGACTAATTTATATTTTGGAGCTAATATCAAACTAATTAATTCCAATATTAGTAATTTTACATCTACTGGTTTTGCTACTGATTTCTCACTTTTATATTACAGTCCTTTTAAGTCTTATGCTTTTACTATTGTAGTAAGAAATCTTGGAACACAGATTAAAACGTTTAATGGAACATACGAAAATTTACCTTTTAAAGTTGCTATTGGTGCTTCATATCAGTTGGAATATGTGCCCTTAAGATGGTATTTAACCTTGGATAATTTACAGAAATGGAATATTAGTGTTGCAAACCCATCAGAACAAACCACAGATTTAGAAGGTAATGTCACTAAAGAAAAAATAGGTTTTGTAGGGAATTCATTAAGACATTTTGTAGTTGGAGCAGAATTATTTCCAGAGAGTGTTATTAATTTTAGATTGGGCTATAATTTTAGAAAAGCAGCTGAATTACAATTACAAAATGTAAGGACATTTGGCGGTATTTCTTTAGGTTTTGGAATCAAAATGAACAACTTAAAGTTTAATTATGCCTATTCAAAATTTCATTCAGCTGCAAATACCAGTACTTTTAGTTTACAAATTGATTTAAATAGAAGATAAATGAATAAAAAAATTACTATCGCTATTGATGGTTTTTCATCAACAGGAAAAAGTACAATTGCAAAACTATTAGCAAAAAAATACAACTACATTTACGTTGACACGGGTGCTATGTACAGAGCTGTTACTTATTTTGCTATGAAAAACAAATTAGTAAGCAAGGATGTTTTAAATAATGAAGCGCTTATTTTAAAATTAAAAGGAATAAATTTAACTTTTAAGTTTAATAAAATTTTAGGTTTTGCAGAAATGTTTCTTAATAATATTAATGTAGAAAACGAAATAAGAGGTTTACAGGTTTCACAATTAGTAAGTAAAGTTGCTGCCATTACTGAAGTAAGAAAAAAATTAGTTGCAGAACAGCAATTAATGGGTATTAATAGAGGAATTGTAATGGATGGCAGAGATATTGGAACTGTTGTTTTTCCTAATGCTGATTTAAAATTATTTATGACAGCTTCTGCAGATAAAAGAGCCAACAGACGTTTTAAAGAATTAATTGATAAAGGGGATAATGTTAAGTACGAAGATGTTCTTTTTAATGTTCAAGAACGCGACAGATTAGATTCTACTAGAGAAGATTCTCCTTTAATGAAAGCTGACGACGCAATTGAGTTTGATAATTCCGATATGGGAATTGATGAACAATTTGATAGAATTTGTACTTTGATAGATATAAAACTTGTATAAAATCTAAAAGCCACTACACAACCTTGGCCCTTATTAAACCTTCTTCAAGTTCAAGATAAGCTTACTGTTTAGTTCCCTCGATTTTTAGCGGGAAGTGAGTAGTGAAAGCAAGAAATAAATTTAAAAAAATAACTTTAAGGTATATTTAAATATTTATGCGTTTGTAAGGAAATTTTCCACTTAGGATTCTTCATTACATAATCAACAATTAAAGGTGTCATTTTTTCTTTTTTACTCCATTCAGGTTGTAAATAAAGCTGACATTTTTTTCCAACTTTAGCAGCCTCTTGTTCTGCAAAATCAAAATCAGAATTATTATGAATAATCATTTTTAATTCGTCTGCTTCTTTGTAGACTTCTTCTAAAGGTAGTTTTGTTCTTTTTGGTGATAAACAAAACCAATCCCATTTGCCGGAAAAAGAGTAGGCCCCAGAGGTTTCTATATGCGTTCTTATGTTGCTTTTTTGAAGTAATTCTGTAATATAATCCATAGACCACATTAAAGGCTCACCACCAGTTATAACTACAGTATTTGCATGTTTTGTTACATTTTTCACAATAGTATCTGCTAACGTTGGTGGATGCAAATCTGCATTCCAACTTTCTTTTACGTCACACCAATGGCAACCCACATCACAACCACCAACTCTAATAAAATAAGCAGCAGTTCCTGTATGAGAACCTTCACCTTGAATTGTATAAAACTCTTCCATTAATGGTAGCATTATACCTTTATCTACTAAATCTTTTGTTTTTTTATCCATCTACATTAAAATCAACCAATACGGTTTTAAAAATGCAAAGGTAGTTTTTTGAGTATCAAGAATAAAATGAATTTAGAATAAAATAAATGGATGAAAAATGATTTTTAAATCTTGGTTTACGTGAGTTTACAAATATAAGTCGACAAAACAGTATCAATAAATTATTTTATCCTAATGGCTTAAAAATCAAGTATTTTTTGTAAATTTGCACTCCTTTTTGCGATAACAGATTTAAAAAAGGAAGTTTAAAAAAAACAAATAAAAACTACTCTTTGCGTTTTTATCGTTAAAAATCTGAAAAACAATAAGATACAAATTTAATTTTCAGAAATGTCTGAAGAAACAAAAAACACTGACGAGCAATTAATTGCTGCAGAAGTTCAAGAAACAGCTATCGAAGCTGTTGCAGAAACAGTTGTAGAAGCTGTAACTCCACAAGAATTTTTAGAAAACTTTAACTGGCACAAATACGAACAAGGTATTGAGGCTGTTGACGAAGAAAAATTAAAACAATTCGAAATTGCCTTAGTTGGTACTGTTGGTTTTGTTAACGAACGTGATGTAATTGAAGGAACTGTAATTAGAATTACAGACAGAGATGCAATTATTGATATTAATTCTAAATCTGAAGGAGTTATTTCTTTAAACGAGTTTCGTTACAACCAAGGACTAGCTGTAGGTGATCTAGTAGAAGTATTGGTTGATAAAAGAGAGGATTCTTCTGGTCAATTAGTATTATCTCACAGAAAAGCTAGAGTAATTAAAGCTTGGGAACGTGTTAATAACGCTCATGAAACAGGAGAAGTTGTTAACGGTTTCGTTAAATGTAGAACTAGAGGTGGTATGATTGTCGATGTTTTCGGAATCGAAGCATTCTTACCAGGATCTCAAATTGATGTTAAACCAATTAGAGATTACGATCAATACGTAGAGAAAACAATGGAGTTCAAAGTTGTTAAAATCAACCACGAATTTAAAAACGTTGTTGTATCTCACAAAGCTCTTATTGAAGCAGATATTGAGTTACAGAAAAAAGAAATTATTGGTCAATTAGAAAAAGGACAAGTATTAGAAGGTGTTGTTAAAAACATTACTTCTTATGGTGTCTTTGTTGATTTAGGTGGTGTTGATGGATTAGTACATATTACTGATTTATCTTGGTCAAGAATCAATCATCCAAATGAGGTTGTAGAATTAGACCAAAAATTAAATGTTGTAATTTTAGATTTTGACGATAACAAATCTAGAATTCAATTAGGATTAAAACAATTAACTGCTCATCCATGGGAAGCTTTGAATTCTGATTTAAAAATTGGAGATAAAGTAATGGGAGAAGTTGTTGTTTTAGCTGATTATGGTGCGTTTGTTGAAGTAGAACAAGGAGTAGAAGGGTTAATTCACGTTTCTGAAATGTCTTGGTCAACTCACTTGCGTTCTGCACAAGATTTCGTAAAAGTTGGTGATAAAGTTGAAGCTCAAATTTTAACTTTAGACAGAGAAGACCGTAAAATGTCTTTAGGTATCAAACAATTACATCCAGATCCTTGGACAGACATTACGACTAAATTCCCTGTTGGATCAACGCATACAGGAACTGTAAGAAATTACACAAACTTTGGAGTATTTGTTGAGTTAGAAGAAGGTATTGACGGTTTAGTTTATATCTCTGATTTATCTTGGACTAAGAAAATTAAGCATCCATCAGATTTTGTAACTGTTGGTGATCAATTAGAAGTTCAAGTTTTAGAATTAGATGTAGAAAACAGAAAGTTAAACTTAGGTCACAAGCAAACTAAAGATAATCCTTGGGATGTTCATGAAGAAACTTACGCTATTGGATCAACTCACGAAGGAACCGTTAAAGAAAAGAATGATAAAGGAGCAGTTGTAACTTTTACTGATAAAGTAGAAGGTTTTGCACCAACAAGATTCTTAGAAAAAGAAGACGGTTCTACTTTAGAAAAAGGTGATAAAGTTAACTTTATCGTTTTAGAATTCTCTAAAGAATACAGAAGAGTAGTAGTTTCTCATACCTCTTTATTTAAAGAGCAAGAGAAAAGAAATGTTAAAGCAGCCGTTAAAAAGGCAGCTGAAGCAGAAAAAACTACTTTAGGAGACATAGGTGGTCTTGCAGATTTGAAAAAGCAAATGGACGCTAAAAGTAAAAAGAAAAAATAATTTCTTTTTAAACTAAACCTGTTTGCTTTGGCAACCTTGTTATAGTTACAAGCTGATATTTATTATATTTAAAAGCCGATACAGTTTTGTATCGGCTTTTTTATGCAATAAAATTATTTTAAAAATGTGGGTGTTCCCTTTTAGGTCGGGCTTTTCATTATATCTTTTCTTCGTTCCTCAAAAAAGGATACCATTTCAATCCCTAACGCAACTTCTTGGAAAAGAATAGCAATGCTAAAGATTTACTTTATTCTTTAAAACAAAACAATCTAAAAAAAACCATTGCAAATTGCAATGGTTTTTTTGTTTACAAATAATTTTATATAAATTGGTTCTATTTTATAATATCGGAGTTTAGCAAAAAGACTGCATTTGCTAAAAACAGCTTTCCATTATTCCAAAAAGATCTTAGCAGAAGGTTATCAACTAGATAAACAATACTTCCTTTTCCTTTTTGTTCTTCTCCAAATAATAAAGATTCAGGTATGTTTTTTACAGCTTCACTACCTGCATACCCAGAAATATTTTTTGAGTCTTTATCAAAATACGCAACATTAAATCCGTCTTGTAAATATAGATACGAGTCTCCACTTAATTTTAAAGAAAAATAGTCACTCTTGTATCCAAAAGCTAAAGGATGCGATATATCTACTTTACTTTTAAAAATAGCACCGGTAATAAGGTTTTGCACACTTTTTCTCTCTAGATTTTCATAGGGTGTTAAATTAAACGTAGTAGAATCTTTCTTTACTTCTTTACTTTTAAGAGCATATTCTTTTTTATCAGCAAAGGCATCTACAGCATTTCCTATTGCTATTAATGTTCCGCCAGAGTTTGTAAAAGCAGTTAATTTTGCTAAAATCTTTTTGTTTAAAAAACTACTATAAGACCCTTCCGGAATAATAATTACGTCATATTTAGAGATATCAACATCACTAAAATAGTCTGAATTTAAATTCGTTATTGGGTATTTTAACTCCGTTTCAAAAAAGTGCCAAATCTCTCCAAAATTTAATGAAGAAGTTGCTTTTCCAGAAAGTAACCCAATTTTTTGTTTGTTAATTGGTTTTACACTGTAAGAGCCAAAATCTAATCCAGAGTCTACAAATCCGGTTGCAACAGGCTGAATATTTCGATGATGTGTATTTGCTATTTTAATTAGTTTTTCATCAAAGTCAGCCGTTCTATTATCATTTCTTAAAACGATTAAAGTACCTCTTTCATACGATTTTCCCTCTAGGGAAAAAGGTTTTCCAGCAAAGCGAGTTAGTATATTTTGTTGTAATAAATCGCCTAAAAAAGCTGCATCTTCAATACTATTCCATTTAGAAATATAAGCATACGCACTTTTATCAATAGTATTTAAAGTATTTTGTTGAGATGAATTTTTTAAAGAATTCACTTTTACTTTAGATGCTATAGCATCAAAACCGTGTGCATAAGGAATAGACCAAGCAGTTATATCATAGGTTAAAGAATCTGTTAATTTCGCTTTAGGTTCAAACAAAACTTTTACCATTTTACCTTTTGGTTGATTGGTATGAATCACCAAATCACCATCAGAAGTATTTATTTTTTCCTCATTTTGTGTGTTATAATGATATCCTTTTACAGTTCCATTAGTTGCATATTCATATTCAATTTCATGTGTATCTAATAATTTTTTTAAACGGTTTGTTTTATCTAGATTGTTATTTTTAAGTACAAAACTCTTGTATTCTAAATCTTTATTATCAAAGAATTTTTTGAATTCAGTATTTAACTTTTCAGCATTAATAGAAGAAATTTCTACTGTTGACAAACCTGTAGTCATATGATGAATCGCTCGGTCTTTTAAGGTTAAAACTTCACCTTCATCAGTTTGAATACCCAAACCTCCTTCCGGACCTCCCGATTGTTCGTACGTCATACCAATTGCACCCATAAAAGTAGGATATGTGTCTCCATAACTTGGGTACAGCAAATCAAAACTTTCTTTGGTAAAATACAACCAACCTTCTTTATCAAAGTATTTAGCGTGGTTTTTTCCTATTTGCGTCTGAAAATTACGTTGCCAATTTGTTATAACCTCATGAAAAGGTTCTGCAGCAGGCGCAAAATAATAGGGACTATTAATACCTTGTTCATGAAAATCTACATGAATATGTGGCATCCATTTATTATAAATTGCAATTCTTTGTTGCGTTTCCACTTGCGTAGCCCAAACCCAATCTCTATTTAAATCAAATAAATAATGATTTGCTCTTCCTCCAGGCCAAGGTTCGTGATGTTCTTTTGCATCTTGCAAAGTATTAAAAGGTGTATTTTGTACCTGATTATACCAATTTACATATCGGTCTCTTCCATCAGGGTTTATGCAAGGATCTATAATTACAACCGTATTCTCTAACCAAGCTTTTTTATTGGTAACTAATTCGTAAATTGTTAGCATAGCAGCTTCAGTGCTAGAGGCTTCATTGCCGTGAACATTGTAACTTAACCAAACAATTGCGGTTTTATTGTCAGAATTTCCATCTAAAATTCTAGTTTGAGCTAAATTTGATTCTCTAATCGTCTCTAAATTATTTATATTTTCTTGCGATGAAATATAAGCCAAATACAAAGGTCTGTGTTCATTCGTTTCTCCGTATTTTTCTAGTTTAACATTTGCTGCTATTGAACTTACATAGGTAAAATAGTCTACTACTTTGTGGTGTCTTGTAAAACGACTACCAATTTCATAGCCTAAAAACGCTGAAGGGGATTTTATTTCTTGTGAAAAAATGCTTCCAAAAGTTAGAAAAGAAAGTAATAAAAATGATTTAATTTTCATGAATTATAATTTGATGTTCATCAAAAATAAGGAATAATTTCTACTATTTGTAATTGTTGTTTTGTAAAGAGGTTAAAAATTTGTTAGTTTCAATTTGAAGTAAGGAAGTACCATCAAAATTTAGTATTTTTGAGGTATGGCAATAAACGAAAGTGATTGTAAAAGCAAAGACCAAACTATCGATTTTAAGAAACATTGGAATGACGCTTATCTTAATAATAAGACAGAAAATTTAGGTTGGTTCGAAGAAAAATCTGAACAAACCATTGCGTTAATAAAGGAAACAAAATTACCTAGAAATGCTCTAATTTTAAATGTTGGTGCTGGGTCTTCTACTTTAATTGATAACCTGTTAGATGAAGGTTTTTTTAATATCATAGCAAATGATTTATCGGAAGAAGCTCTAAAATCTTTAAAAAATAGGATTGGTAAAAATGATAAAGTAAAGTTTATTGTCGATGACTTACTGAATCCGTTAAAATTAAATAAATTAGAAAATATTGATGTTTGGAATGATAGAGCTGTTTTACACTTCTTTTTAAAAGAAGAAGAAATCAAAGCCTATTTTAATCTATTAAAGAAGGTTTTAAAGCCCAACGGATTTGTTATTATTGCTATTTTTTCTAAAAACGGAGCAGAAAAATGTTGTGGATTAAAGCTTAAACAATATGATGTGGAAATGTTAGAGAATGAATTAGGAACTGATTTTGAACTAAAAAATAGTTTTAACTATACATTTTTAAATCCTTTTGGAGCAGAAAGACCTTATATTTACACATTATTTCAAAGAAAAAATTAGGATGAAAAATACTGAAATTCCTTTTCAAAAAACAGGTTTTTTCTCTAAAACAATACATGATTATCTGGAGAAAAATCAAAATATAATTCCTTTTTATAATAATTTTCCAGACATTTCTGGGTTGTATAATCAAATACAAGAAAAGCAAAAATCATACACATTACAGTCAAGATTAACTTTAGTTGCTGCTTTAAAGAATCAATATACAACTTTTGAAACATCAGAAAAAACCACCAAAAATATAGAGTCTTTAAAGCAACAAAATACTTTTACAATTACTACTGGCCACCAATTAAATTTATTTACGGGACCTTTGTACTTTTTGTACAAAATTATTTCTACTATTAATTTATCCGAAGAACTATCAAAAAAGTTTCCAGCCCAAAATTTTGTTCCAATTTATTGGATGGCAACAGAAGATCATGATTTTGATGAAATTAATTATTTTAATTTTGATGGTAAAAAAGTAAGTTGGAATAGAAAAGATGGAGGTGCTGTTGGTCGTTTTTCAACTGACGGTTTACAACATGTTTTTGAAGTTTTTGCTAATCATTTAGGGAATTCTAAAAATGCAACATATTTAAAAGAGTTGTTTGCGGATGCGTATTTAAAACATAATAATCTAGCAGATGCAACACGCTTTATATCAAATAAATTGTTTGGTGAGTTTGGTTTGGTAATTATTGACGGTGATGATGCGAGTTTAAAGCAATTATTTAATCCGTTTATTAAAGACGAATTAGAAAATAAAACATCTTATAAAGAGGTTTCTAAAACGATTGTTGAACTTGAAAAAAATTATAAAATTCAAGTCAATCCTAGAGAAATAAACCTATTTTATCTAGGTAACGACTTTAGAGAGCGTATTATTTTTGAAGACGGAGTTTACAAAGTTAACAACACAGATATTACTTTTTCGAAAGCTGAAATTATAGAAGAAGTTGAGACTAACCCAAAAGTATTTTCCCCAAATGTAATTATGAGACCTTTGTATCAAGAGGTAATTTTACCAAACCTGTGTTATATTGGTGGTGGTGGAGAAATTGCGTATTGGTTTGAGTTAAAAGCATATTTTGAAAAAGTAAACATTCCTTTTCCAGTATTATTATTGCGTAATTCTGTGCAAATTATTTCAGAAAAGCAAGCGAATAAATTAGAGAAGTTACATGTTTCTTATGAAGATATTTTTTTACAACAGAATGATTTACTCTCCAAAAAAGTGATAGAAAACTCTGACATAAAAACTAATTTTAGTGAGAAAATTCAATTTTTACAAATTCAGTTTTCTGAGTTGAAAGAGGTTGCGAAAAAAACCGATATTTCTTTCGTAAACGCAGTAAATGCACAAGAAAGAAAACAAATTAAAGGTTTAGAAATGCTTGAAAAAAGGTTGTTAATTGCTGAAAAAAGAAGACAAAAAGAGTTGGTTGATAGAATTACGCTATTGCATAATGAACTTTTACCAAATCAATCTCTAGAAGAGCGACAGCGTAACTTCTCTGAGTATTATTTAGAGTATGGTTCCTCATTTATTAAAGTTTTAAAAGGTGCTTTAAAACCTTTACAATTAGAATTTACAGTACTAGAATTATAATGAAAGAAAAAGGTTTACATCCAGAAAATAAGTTTAATAAAGGGTATGATTTTGATAATTTAATTGTCAAAAACCCGTTGTTAAAAGAATATGTTTTAGAAAATAAATTTGGTGCTGTTAGTATCGATTTTTCTGATCCTAAAGCGGTTAAAGAGTTAAACAAAGCGTTGCTTTTTACATTTGATAAAATAAAAGTATGGAAGTTTGGTGACGAAAACTTATGTCCGCCAATTCCTGGACGTTTAGATTATATCCTTTATTTATCGGATTTACTTTCATCAGAAAAAGACATTAAAATTTTAGATATTGGTACAGGAGCATCTTGTATTTATCCTGTATTGGGTAATGCTCAATATAACTGGAGTTTTGTTGCTACGGATATAGATGCAGATTCGTTAGATGCTGCACAAGATATTATTGATGACAATAATTTAGACGAAATGATTGAATTGCGCCAACAGTTAAATGAACAGCAAATTTTAAAAGGAATTTTAAAGGATGATGATTTATTTTCTGCTGTAATGTGTAATCCACCTTTTTATAAATCTGCGGAAGAGGCACAAGGCGCAAATAGAAGAAAAACTAAAAATTTAGGTAATAATGCCGTTAGAAATTTTTCTGGTAATAATAATGAATTATGGTATCCAGGAGGAGAAAAAGCTTTTTTGCATAATTATTTGTATGAAAGCTCTTTATATGCCAAGCAAAGTAGTTGGTTTACGAGTTTAGTTTCTAAAAAAGAGAATGTACTAAGTTTACAAGCGTCATCAAAAAAACTAGGAGCAAAGGAGTTTAAAGTAATTGATATGAATCAAGGAAATAAAGTAACTAGAATTGTTTGTTGGCGATTTTAAATAATGTTTAACAGGATAAAGTTGTGGTAATTCGTTGTTAATTAATTAGATATTGCCACATTTTTTAAGGAAAAATACAGTTTAATTAAATACAACATCATTAATTTTATACTTTTTACAAACTAAATGTAAAATTGTATAGACTAACATATGCACAAATACCAAACAAATAAAAGCATAAAGCGGAACACCTAAAATTTGATAAGGCCAATAATAGGTCCAGACTTCTAAATAAATAGTAATTATTTCTCCAAAAGCAGGTAAAATTAGTGCCAGTATTATTGCAAGAATAATTTTATTTTTTTGAGTTGGATTCGTTAAAAGCGGAATTAAATTTCTTTCTATTTTATATAAATAATGAAATGCGAGCATCCAAGCGAAGGGCAGCCACAATGGTAATTCTCTGGCAACTTCATGATATCTCCAGTATCCATTTGTAACGCCCCAAGTTTCACCAATAATTCCTCCAAAACCTGTTAAAATCATTCCAATTAACAATAACAAATTTTTGTTAGTTTTAGGTTTAATAATTTCTGTATAGATATTATGCGAAATTTTTAAAAGTAAAATTAGAGCAATTATCGCATCAAACTTTTTTAAAACCCCTATAAAGATGCCGGCAATTATTAATTTTGCAAGTGCTTTTAAAATTTCGATTCCGAATTGCTTTTTGTTAATTATCATAAAACATCAAAAATAAAAAAACCGAAACAATTTATTTCCGTTTTTAAGATATAATTTTAGTAGTTTTTATAAATTTGGAATTACTAATTTTTACATTGAATTAATTACATCAGGGTTATTTTTAAGATATTTGTGTTAGTTATAAAAATAAGAGTATGTTTTGATGAACTCCCACAATGTTTTTTTTAGGTTGATACTAAAGTTTCTCCATTTATTAACGTATGATTTGCAAATACAGAAGTGTTCTTAGCTTTATATGAGATGATATCAGCAACATTGTCAACACAAACCTTATTATAAATTAAATTCTTATCGTATTTAGTATATCAGTTCCTGTATTAATAGGTTCCCGTTTAACTTTTTTACATCACCTTTTTTGTGTTTAATCATTTTCCTAGGTCTAAAACACTTTGATATTTTGCTTTGACTCTTAATTTCTTTGTGAACAATCTTATCATACCTAGCAGTTTTAACATCATCGCTGTAGTAAACTTGTTGAGTTAAATCGCCATCTGCCTACCCTGCTAACTTATCATTTCTTCTTTCTAAATAAATTTCTTCATAATCTTGCGTATAATGTGCAGAAGTAACTACATTTAAATCAAATTTTATAGTGTTAAAAACATCCTTTTCGGTGTTAGCTAAAATGGTTATAAAGAATTCTAAGTAACCAATGTTTTTTGCAATGTCATAATCTACCGTAATAATATCAAAATCATCTTCACCAATTGAGTTACTTGGAAAGTCTATTGTACTGCAACTACAAGAAGCTTGTACATCTTAAATAATTAGAGGAGCGGTAGCCTTTATTATAAAATTTATATGCTGCTGTTATTTCCGAACCACGTAATATTGGATAATAATGGTGTTTTGGATTTTTTATTTCCATTTTAGTCTTTTCTACTGCACCAATACTTGGTTTTCATAGATTACAAGAAATAGAGATTAAAGTGATTAATAAAATAAAGTATGTATTTTTCATTAGGATTAATTTAATTTTTAATTAAATATCATTTCATCACAGGCTAAAGCATTTTTACCAACTGCGTTGCTTCTTATTATCTTAACGATAAAGGTATTAGGTATTTGTTCGTCATCAAACCTAGTTGGCAAATCAATAGACACCTCTTTTTTGCCTAAATTTTCTTTATCTAAGTGTAACTTTAACATCTTTATTACTGTATGTGCTAATCGCTAATATTAATGGATTATGATATTATACTGATATACAGAAAAATTATTATTTAGATAAATAATTATTTTTATAGGTGAATAACCTCTCCATAGGCGTCAGCTACAGCTTCCATTACTGCTTCACTCATTGTTGGGTGAGGGTGAATTGTCTTTAAAACTTCATGGCCAGTTGTTTCTAATTTACGACCTAGAACCGCTTCAGCAATCATATCTGTAACACCAGCGCCAATCATATGGCAACCTAACCATTCGCCATATTTTGCATCAAAAATTACTTTTATAAAACCATCTTTTGTTCCAGCAGCAGTTGCTTTTCCAGATGCAGAAAAAGGAAATTTACCAACTTTTAATTCGTAGCCAGCTTCCCTTGCTTTTGCTTCGGTCATACCAACAGAGGCAATTTCTGGAGTTGCATACGTACATCCAGGAACATTACCGTAATCGATAGGTTCTGTATGTAAACCAGCTAATTTCTCTACACAAGTAATTCCTTCTGCCGAAGCAACGTGTGCTAAAGCTTGTCCTGGAACTATATCTCCAATAGCGTAATACCCAGGGATATTTGTTTGGTAAAAATCATTCACTAATATTTTATCTCTGTCAACAATAATTCCAACATCTTCCAAACCAATATTTTCGATATTAGATTTAATACCAACGGCAGACAATAAAATATCAGCTTCTAATTTTATTTCACCATTTGTAGTTTTTACAGTAGCAATAACTCCTTTACCAGAAGTATCTACAGATTCTACAGAAGCATTTGTCATTACTTTAATCCCTGCTTTTTTGAAAGACCGCTCAAATTGTTTTGAGATATCTATGTCTTCAATAGGAACTAAATTTGGCATAAATTCTACAATAGTTACGTCAGTTCCCATTGTATTATAGAAATGTGCAAATTCAACACCAATTGCTCCAGAGCCTACAACAATCATAGATTTTGGTTGGGTTGGCAATGTCATTGCTTTTCTGTACTCAATTACCTTTACACCATCTTGTGGTAAATTAGGTAACTCTCTAGAGCGAGAGCCGGTTGCAATAATAATATTATCAGCACTATATTCTGTCACTTTTCCGTCCTCTGCAGTAACGTCTACTTTCTTACCTGTTTTTATTTTACCAAAACCATCAATAATATCGATTTTGTTTTTCTTCATTAAGAAAGCAACACCTTTACTCATTCCGTCTGCAATGCCTCTACTACGTTTAATTACAGCAGTAAAATCTTTATCAATCGCTTCTGCTTTTAAGCCATATTCGTCAACATGCTTTAAATAATCATATACTTGGGCTGATTTTAACAATGCTTTTGTAGGTATACATCCCCAGTTAAGGCAAATACCCCCTAAGGATTCTTTTTCTACAATAGCAACTTTAAAGCCTAATTGTGATGCTCTAATTCCAGTTACATATCCTCCAGGACCACTCCCAATAATAATGATGTCGTATTTCATACTAATTTTTTTTATGTGTAAAGTTTAAAATGAGATTAAACTCTGTAGTTTTTATTTTTTGATGTAATTGTTGCAAATTTATTCATTCTAATTTTATTTATAGTAAAAATGAAAACTATTTTTTATGCTAATTAATCAGGCTCTTTGTTCCATCTTTTTAAACAAAAAAAAGTTTAGTAAAAAAAGAGTAAAAACATCAACAGATATTTGAACTACTTCAAAATTCTTTTGTTTAATTTACTAACTTTTTGTTTTTAATATATAAAATTATTGATTTTATTTTATTTAGTAATTACCTTTTCTTTGCAATTATTGTTATAGTAATTAACCATATTTTCTATTTTAGAGACTTTGTTTTTAGCATCACCTCCAGAATGCGACTCTATATTTTCGAAATAATATGCAATGCTTTCTTTATCTTTTATTTTGTTTAGGAAATCTTGGCAATCAGCAGTATATTTTGATAAAGTTTCAAGAAATTTCTTTTTTGATGGTTCATTTTCAATTTTTTCGATAAAATCTGAGTTTTCTCTACCAATATAATAGACAGTATAGTTGCCACCACCCGTAGTTGATAATCCTAAATTTCCATTTGGAATCCCTGGACTTTGAGCCGCAGCTGTATATAAATCTAGTTTTCCTTTAATGGTCCTTTTAATTAGTGTTTTTTTTCTTTTGGCCGTTATTTTATAAACATATTCATCTTTAAAACTGAATTTTAATTTATCTACTTTTTTGTAGTCAAAATTTGTTTTTTATCCTCTAATGTTTTCTTGAATTTAATTTTATTATCAACAGTGATTTTTATGAATCCTTTTAAATTAACACCATTTCGTAAATACAATGTTCCTTTTTCATATTTATTAAAAAGTGATTGAGATGATATATTAAAAGTAATAAGTGTTAAAAGTAAAATAAGATTTATTTTCATAATATATCTTTTAAGTAATTATTTTACATTCTCTCAGGAACCTGAATTCCTAATAAAGAAAATGCTAATTTTATAGTCTCAGCTACTTTATGTGCTAACTGTACTCTAAATATTTTTTTATCTTGAATTTCTTCGCCCAATATGGAAACGTTTTGATAAAAAGAATTAAATTCTTTTACTAAATCATACGTGTAATTTGCAATAATTGCAGGGGAATAATTTGTAGCAGCTTGCTGAATTGTTTCTGGAAATAAAGCGAGTTGCTTTAACAATTCCTTTTCCTTTTCATGCAAATCGATAGTAACTGATTTTGAATAGTCAAAATCTGCTTTTCTAATAATAGATTGAATTCTTGCATACGTGTATTGAATAAAAGGACCCGTATTTCCTTGAAAGTCTACTGAAGACTTTGGATCAAACAAAATTCTTTTTTTTGGATCTACTTTTAGGATAAAATATTTTAGAGCTCCTAATCCAATCGTTTTGTGTAATTCTTGTTTCTCATTTTTAGAATACCCCTCTAATTTCCCTAATTCTTCAGAAATTTCTTTGGCAGTTTCTGTCATTTCATCCATCAAATCATCAGCATCAACAACGGTTCCTTCTCGAGACTTCATTTTCCCTGAAGGCAAATCTACCATTCCGTAACTTAAATGGTGTAGTTGTTTAGCCCAATCAAACCCAAGTTTTTTCAAAATTAAAAACAATACTTGAAAATGGTAATCTTGCTCGTTACCAACAGTATAAACCATTCCGCCAACATCTGTATAATCTTTTACACGTTGTATTGCAGTGCCAATATCTTGCGTCATGTAAACTGCTGTTCCGTCTGAACGTAATACAATTTTTTCATCTAGACCATCAGCAGTCAAATCACACCAAACAGAGCCATCTTCTTTTTTGTAGAAAACACCTTTTTCTATTCCTTGTGCAACCACATCTTTACCTAACAAATAGGTGTCACTTTCGTAATATAAAGTATCAAAATCTACACCCATATTTTTGTAGGTGACCTCAAACCCTTTATAAACCCAGGAGTTCATTTCTTTCCAAAGAGTAACTACTTGTATATCTCCAGCTTCCCATTTTAAAAGCATCTGTTGCGCTTCGACTAAAAGTGGTGCTTCTTTTTTTGCTTCTTCTTCGGTTTTACCTTCCGTTACTAGGTTAGCAATTTCTTTCTTATATTCTTGGTCGAATTTTACATAATAATTACCAACCAATTTATCGCCCTTTAAGCCTGATGAAGTAGGAGTTTCTCCGTTTCCATATTTTTGCCAAGCCAACATTGATTTACAAATATGAATTCCTCTGTCGTTTATAATCTGAGTTTTATACACTTTTTTACCTGACGCTCTTATAATTTCGCCAACAGAAAAGCCCAGTAAATTATTACGAACATGCCCTAGATGCAGGGGTTTATTTGTGTTTGGTGATGAATACTCTACCATCATTGCTTTGTCATCCGCGGTTGGCGAAACAAAACCAAAACTTAAATCTGAGTAAATAGAATTAAAGAAATTGGTATAATAAGTGTCGTCAATTACCAAATTTAGAAAGCCTTTTACAACATTGTAATTTGTGATTTCTGTAACGTTTTCGACTAAATAGTTTCCTAAATCTTCTCCAATTTGAACTGGATTTCCTTTTTTGTAACGTAACATCGGGAATACAACAATAGTTATATCTCCTTCAAATTCTTTTCTTGTTGCTTGAAATTCTACTGATGGAATTTCGATGTTATATAGTGCTAAAAAACCTTCTTTTACCTGGGCTTCTATAGTGTTTTGAATGTTCATATACTCCTGAAAATTAAGTTGCAAAAATACATAATTTTATTTGTTTTTTGAGCCATTTTTGGTTAGGAATAATTGTATTTTTGCCTCATGGAAACAAGTCTGGAACAACTACCAAAATTAGCAGAACAAGCTAAAAAAGAAAGTAAAAAATATTTTACGAACTTAAAGAAAAGAACTCCTAAAAATTTAGATTATGTAATGCAAGAATTACATGATGAAGAGTTTGCGAAAACAGATTGTTTAGATTGTGGAAACTGTTGTAGAACTTCAAGTCCTATTTTTACAGAAAAAGACACAGAGCGTATTTCCAAGCACTTAAAAATGAAGGTCGTAGACTTTAAAGGAACTTACTTAGAAAGAGATCAAGACGACTTTATGGTGTTAAAAACAGCACCTTGTTCGTTTTTTGATGAATCTGATAATAAATGTCTTATTTATGATGTTCGCCCAAAAGCATGCTCAGAATACCCGCATACAAATAGACGTAAATTTATTCAAATTACAGATTTAACAATTGCAAATACTGAGGTTTGCCCCGCTGCTTATAATATTGTGGAAGCGCTTAAAAAACGCTTACCTTATGAATATAACGAGAAAAAAGTTAGAAATTAGTAGTTAAACTTGTATTATTTGTCATTTCTGATAAGTCGAAATTCTAACTAGCTTTTTAAGAGTATTTTGTTCTAAATTTAATCTTAATAAAATTCGCTTATAAGTAAACTATATTTATCTTCAAATGACTATAACTACGAGTTATTGAGTGTAAAGAAATTTAAATTATTCATATAGCAAATACTTTTCCCTAATTTTTTTAAACTCTTCTATATCGTTCTGCCAAGTTTTTCTAATTTCTTGTTCTAATATTCCTTCCTCAATTTGCTGTTGTAGTTTCTTGGTTCCTGCTAATTTGGCAAAGAATGTGGTAAAAAATTCCTTTTCTTTTGAATAGCTCTTATTACCTTCGTAAAAATCAACTAGCCATTTTAATTCAATTCTATCTATTTTTTTTTGTTTTCTTAAATCATATCCGTAACAAACTTCTCCGGTATGTTTTGGATATTTTGCACCTTTATTTGGTTTAGGAATAAATTTAAAATTAAAAGGTTTAAATTTTAGGTATGGACTTCCTACAACTTGGAATTGCATCTCCGTTCCACGACCTACAGAAACGTTTGTTCCTTCAAAAAAACAGAGACTAGGGTAGAGGTTAATACTTTTGTTATTTGGTAAATTTGGTGATGGTTTTACAAGCAACTTGTATTCCGTTTTATGCGTGTAACCCTGAACAGGAATTACAGTTAAATCACACTGAATTCCGTTTTCTAACCATTTTTCACCATTAATCATTTGTCCGTACTCTCCAATTGTCATACCGTAAACTACTGGTACTTTGTGCATTCCAACAAAACTTTTATGCTCTAATTCTAAAACTGGACCATCAATATAATGTCCGTTAGGGTTTGGTCTGTCTAGTAGTATAACCGGGATTTCAAGCTCTGCACAAGCTTCCATTACATAATGTAAGGAAGAAATATAGGTGTAAAAACGAGCACCAACATCTTGAATATCAAAAACTACAACATCAATATTTTTTAATTGATCTGCAGAAGGTTTTTTATTTTCTCCATATAAGGAAATAACAGGTAAACCTGTTTTAGTGTCAAATCCATTTTTTACAACCTCGCCAGCATCTGCTTCTCCTCGAAACCCGTGTTCTGGTGCAAAAACTTTTTTTACTTTTATTTCTAAAGACAATAAGCTATCCACTAAATGAATACGGTTTTGCTTCTCACTTATAGCTTTCTGCTTCTCACTTCTTACTAGGATAGAAGTTTGGTTGCCAACAATGGCAACATTTTTCCCTTTTAATAATTTTAGATATAAATTAGTTCTTTCTGCGCCAGTTCTTAAAATTAATTTTTCGGCATATGAATTTGGAACTTCTAAGGGTAAATCTTTTACATTCGTTTTTACAGCACAAGAAATTAGGATAAAATTCGTTGCAAAAAACCAGCATAAATATGTACTTTTGAAAGGTTTAAAATTTATCATTAATTTGAATTTCGAGTTATTTATAGCCAAACGCATTATTGCCGGCAAAAAGTATAAAAATAGTATTTCCTCACCAATAATAAAAATTGCAATCACTGCAATTGCGTTAGGAATTATTATTATGTTAGTTGCTGTGGCAACTGGCGCCGGATTGCAATATAAAATTCGCGATAAAATGGCAGGCTTTAAAGGGCATATTCAAATTGTAAATTACGATTCGAATAATTCTGATGTTTCTACTACACCAATTTCAAAAAATCAAGAGTTTTACCCAAAATTTTCAACGATCAATGGTATAAAAAATGTGCAAGTTTTTGCAAATAAAGCTGGGATTTTAAGAACAGAAACCGATTTTGAAGGCATTATTTTTAAAGGAGTTTCTACAGATTACGATTGGTCTTTTTTTAAAGAGTATATTGTGGCAGGTAAAGTCCCAGATTTTAACCAAGTAAGAACAAAAGAAGTCTTGCTTTCAGAAACAATTGTAAATCGTTTACGATTAAAATTAAATGATACTATTTTAGCAACTTTTATAAAAACTGCCAACAGCAAATTACCCTCTAACAAAAAATATATTATTTCAGGTATTTACAGCACCGGTTTTTTGCAGTTTGATAAAAGCATGATGATTGGTGATATTAGAGAAGTACAAAAATTAAATAAATGGACAACTAACGAAGTTGGTGGTTTTGAAGTATTGATTGAGGATTTTGATGAAGTTGATAAAAAAAGTGAAGAAATTTATAATGAAATACCATCTACACTAACAAGTAAAAGTATTGTAAATGCCTATCCAAATGTGTTTGAATGGATTGAGCTTTTTGATAATAATGTTTGGTTTATTATTGCTATTATGATTTTAATCGCTGGCATAAATATGATAACAGCATTGCTTGTTTTAATTCTAGAACGCGTGCAAATGATTGGGATTTTAAAAGCTTTGGGAAGCAATAATACAAGCATACGTAAAATATTTTTATACAATGCTTCTTACTTGATTTTAAAAGGTCTTTTTTGGGGAAATGTAATTGGTTTGTCAATTCTTTTTGTACAGCATTATTTTAAGGTAATAACCTTAAATCCAGAAACGTATTATGTAACTACAATGCCTGTCTATATTTCTTTATCTGCTATTTTAATGTTAAATATTGGCACTTTACTATTATGCTTTTTAATGCTGATAATTCCTTCTTTCATCATTACAAAAATATTACCGTCTAAATCTATAAAATTCGTTTAATCCTTTTTTAGGTATTTAAATATGGGCGTTCCGCAAGCGGCGCGCTTTTCGTTATATCTTTTTATGCAGTTATTTTTAGACATTATTTTTAAATCAGTATTTTATAAAAATTTTACAGTATTTTAAAATACGTTTTGCATAAAAAGGATGCCACTTCAATCGCTAACGCAGATTTCTATAGCTTTTAGTAAGTTTATTGGCTTGTAACTAATTTGCGTTAGCGATTGAATGGCATGTTTGAGCTCTGCCGCTTTTTTTGCGGTAAGCGAGTAATGAAAGCGCGACCTTTAGGTAACGCCCAAAAAATAATTTATCTTTGCAACAGAAATTATAGAAATGACGTACGCAGAAAATATATTAGAAACTATTGGGAACACACCTTTAGTAAAATTGAATGTTTTAACAAAAGAATTGCCTTGTTTAGTGCTTTCTAAATACGAAACTTTTAACCCAGGAAACTCGGTAAAAGATAGAATGGCGTTGCAAATGATACATGATGCAGAAGCAGACGGACGCTTAAAACCTGGAGGGACAATTATTGAGGGAACTTCTGGAAATACAGGAATGGGCTTGGCTTTAGCGGCAATTGTAAAAGGTTACAAATGTATTTTTGTAATGGCCGATAAACAGTCTAAAGAAAAGATAGATATTTTAAGAGCGGTTGGAGCAGAGGTTGTTGTGTGTCCTACAAACGTTGAGCCAAAAGATCCGCGTTCTTACTATTCTGTATCTAAAAGATTGGGAGAAGAAACTCCGAATTCTTGGTACGTAAATCAATATGACAATCCAAGTAATTGTAAAGCACACTTTTTAAGTACAGGTCCAGAGATATGGGAACAAACAGAAGGCAAGGTTACACACTTTGTAGTTGGGGTAGGAACAGGTGGAACAATTTCTGGTGTTGGAAGTTATTTAAAAATGAAAGCTAAAGAAGCAGGAACGACTGTGAAAATATGGGGAATTGATACGTACGGTTCTGTTTTTAAAAAATATCACGAAACGGGTATTTTTGATGAAAATGAAATTTATCCTTATATAACCGAAGGAATAGGAGAAGATATTTTACCATTAAACGTAAATTTTGGTGTTATTGACGGTTTTACGAAAGTAACAGATAAAGATGCTGCAATTTACACGCAACGTTTAGCGAAAGAAGAAGGTATGTTTTTAGGAAATTCTGCTGGAGCTGCCATAAAAGGATTGCTACAATTAAAAGAGCATTTTACAAAAGACGATGTGGTGGTGGTTTTATTTCATGACCACGGCAGTAGATATGTTGGTAAAATGTTTAACAACGATTGGATGAGAGACAGGGGTTTTATAGAAGAAGAAATCAAAACTGCAGCAGATTTAATTAAAAGTCATGAAAATACACCAATGATTACGGCACAGACAGAAGAGTTGGTTTCGCATGCAATTGAGCGAATGAAAACTTTTAAAATATCGCAAATACCAGTAAAAGATGCCCATGGTTTTGTGGGTTCTATAGATGAATCTGTTTTGTTGCATCATTTTATAGCGGATAAAAATATTGCTAAAAAACCATTGAAAGGAATTATGGGAAAACCATATCCTGTTGTTAAAAAATATACAAAATTAGAAGTGATTTCTAAATTGATAACGAAAGAAAACCAAGCTGTTTTGGTTGATTTAGAAAACGGGAATCATCAAATAATAACTAAATATGATATTATAAGTGCTATTTAGGTTTTGTTAACTTGAAAACGAATAAGTAATGCTATTTATCTTTTTTTTCTACAAATCAGCGAAATTTATTGATAACAATTGGCAATGATAATATATTTATATTGTATTTAAAATACATATAAACTTTATAAGTTGAAGGACTTTTAAAGTGTAATTTTTAGATTGTCTATGATTAATTTCGTAGACGATTTTTTTTAATAAAAACAGCACAAAAAAAAATGAAATTAACTTTTATTAACTAAATTTATTAAAATTCTATGATAGTATGGATTAGTTTAGTAAGAATTTACATTTCATTCTTTTTTAACTTTATAAAAATAATAGATACAAAACATTTTTATAAATTTCATTTTTTGTAAAAAAAAACGATGAGGTTCATAAAAGGAAGTTTAAATCCTTCCGTTTTTTTATGTGGACTTCTCATTATAAAATAATCAGATAATAGAATATTTAGGCATAATAGTTAAAACCTATAGTTTGTAATTAGCAAAATTACGCTCACTTTTTTTAGTTATAATATCTTGTAAAAAGGAAAACTCAGTAGATAATTTATTAGCAAAGGTAAAGGCTATTCAATAGTGAGTTATTACTTTAGACAGGCGCTTAGATATTGATGTTTCTAATTTTACAGACCCAATTAATTATAGTCAAAAGCTTCAAAACCAAGTAAATTTGATAAATATAAAAGAACGAGGTTTAGAGGTTACTTACTTTATTTGTGTATCCATTTCAAGGATAATTAACAGAATAATGATATTATAAAGCATACCAAGACGCTATAAGCAAGTTTGACGCAATTTTTAAACTTACAAAAGAAATTGCGCCCAAAAGAATTGGTCCAAAAGTAATTTCGGAAAAGGCTAGAGATATTTATGTTTAAGGCAAAAAGGTAGCTATGATTGGCGTAAAAAATACATATCCGATAGGAACGGATATTTATAGAGTAAAACAATTTTATGATTTAGGAGCAAGATAAATAAGTCTTTCACATAACGGGCATAGTCAGTTTTGCGATTTTAATACCAGCGATGAAGCTTCTGCTTGGCTATATAATGGTGTAATTGATTTAGGAAAAGAAGTGATTAAAGAAATGAATAAATGGGGAATGACGATTGACGTTTCTCATCCGTCCGAAAATTATATGAAAGACATGGTTACGCTGACTAGAGCAGCAATTATAGTATCACATTCATCCACAAGAGCTTTGTGTAATCGTAGTATAAACTTAGATGATAAACAAATTAGGCTGACTAAAAAAATGGTGGCGTTGTGCAAGCGGTTGCTTTTAGTTTATGCATAAACATAGAAAAGGCAGCTTTAAGAGAATCGGCTTTAAAAGAAGTTAAAATGAAATTTATGGATTCTTTAGGCGCGAAGTGGTTGTAATTAAAAGAGTTTATGAAACTACCCGTGGGTGAGGAACGGGATATTTATATTGAAAATTATTTTATAATGAAAGATATTGTTAAAGTAAAAGCTAAAACAATTTAAAACTTTCGACCTTGTGTACATGTTGCCGATTAGTTAGCTAATATTGATTATTTAGTGAATAAAATTGGTTTTGTGTATATTGGACCTAAGTTCAAATTTTGACAGTAGAGCAAGAATTGACGGATGGAATGATGTGTCAAGAATTTTAAACGTTACTATTGAGCTGTTATAAAGAGGATATACAGAAGATTAAATAGAACAACTTTGGAGCGGTAATTTATCGCGATTTTTAGACGAAGTACAAGAAATTTCTGAAGAAATTCAATTAAAATAATAATTATTTATTTCTTATCATACACTTTAAAAGAAGTGACAACTGCGGTCATTTAAAATAAAAAAACCCTATTGAAATAGGGTTTTAAATAAAATTCAATTTTCTCTCTTTCTCGTTATTTCTTCTTTTTTAGAGTTTTTATCAGTATTTTGATTTCTATCAATTTTTTCATTTGTACTTCTTCTATACTCTTTTATTAGATTTCCTCTTTTATCACTAGTAGATTTTCTGTAAGAGCTATTTGTGTCTTTTCTAATTTCTCTATTATTATTATTATTATCTAAAGTACTTTCCCTTTGAGTATCTTTTATTGCATCATCTCGTTTATTGTTAGTCGGTTTTCTGTAAGAATTATTCGAATTTCTTCCTATATTCTTATTTCTATCAATATTAGAAGCAGGTTTTCTTCTTCTTAAAATGTTGCTTCTTTTACCAATTTTAGCATTCGGGTTTGCTCTGTAGTAATAGAAGTTCGAATCTTCTCTAAATTGATTGTAGTTTATACTAAACTCGGATCTATAAAAATAGGTATCATTATAATCGCAAACATCCCCAAAATTTATGCTATATTCTATACCGTTATTGTAATAATAATCTCTTACATTTCCATAAAAAAAAGGAAAACCATAACGGTTGTATCGTATTCTTAAATCGCCAACTTTTACAAGTCTGTATCTATAGTATCTTATAAAAACAGAGCCAATTCTAGAAACGTTTCCCTTAAAATCATAATTAATAAAAGTATTTTCGATTCTTGTAATTCTTCCTCTGTAATCTCTGTTAATGCGAACTCCATTATTATTTTTGTTTCTTGATTCGTTGTAATCGTAATGAGAATCATTTTGATTTATGTTAAAATCAAAATCGCCATTTGTAAAAATAAAGAACTCAATGCCACGTTCAATAAAATTTACAGCATCCTTGTAATTGTAATGTGCCCCAAAGTTGTTTGGTGTATTATTGTCTGTTTTGGCTTTGGTATTAGAAACCATTATAAACATTCCTATTAAAATAAGTATACCTTTTTTCATAATATATGGTTTTAAGAGTTTTGCCTACACTAATTGCTTTTCGGCTTCCGCATTTGTGCAAATATTTTCAAAGAGTGTGCCAAAACCATATGTATCTTTTTTAAAGTTGATAGCTGTAAATTTAAATTACTGATTAATAGTTATTCAATTTCTTTTAAAGGAGTTAAAAAATATTGTGAATTAGTCTAATTTACTATACTTATATGCCTTGTTTAGATGATTTTATAAGACATATAGAAAATTAGAAGGTATAAAATATTTTAAGACAGTTTAAAAATATATTTTACATCATTTTGTTTAATATATATATCTTTGCAGTTAGATGGATGTATAAATGTATGACTTAAGTTGAACTTAAAAGAAGTGTCATCTATAATAAAACAACCTTCAAAATCTTTTTCTCCATTTATAGTATATCTAGATATTTTATAATTTAAATCATCCAATTTCTCGTCTACTTGAAACCAAGCGCCACTGCCAATACCAGGAAGCCAAGTACCTTTTTTTAAACTAAATAATTTAATATCAGGAAGTTCTGTGCCGATTAAGTTATGTTTAATATCAATCTTTTTAAAAAATGCAGCATTGTGTTCTTTTAAAATAGATCTATTTTTATAAATTTCTATTCTTTGATTTTTTACAGAGTAAACTTCTTTAATCGTTTTTCCTTTTAACGTGTTTCCAATAGGACTTGGAGTAAGTATATAAGAACTTTTTAACTTTAAAGTAATTATTCTATTTGTACAAGAATTTATTAGAGTATCCGTTACAAACCGAGCGCAATTGCTCCCTTTTTTGATAAAGGCTCCATAAGGAAACTCTTTTTTGTCAATTAACTTATGGATAAAATTAATGGCATTGTCATAATTAATTTCATTATTTACACTCGCAATTAATCTCCCTTCTCCGTGTGTTTTTTCTGGATGTTTTTCTAACCAAAGTAAAATATTATCTAAGTTACATAAACTATTATTTTTAAATGTTGCTTCTATAGGGATAAGAAGTTCTGGATCTGTTTCAAAACATCGAACTCGGCCATTACCGTTGGAAGTTATATACCTACCAAAATCGAAATATTTAATTTCAGGTTCGTTTTTTTTAATCAATAATAATGCTGCATGTCCTGCTTGAACCGCATGCTCGCTGCCAATACCAATTTTTGGCCAAATTTTACTTGAAGACTCCCAATAAGCAGGCCTAACGATGGTGTCTGGATAAGATATAATAACTATAATTGCGTTTTCTGCTACACTCTTTTCCATCTAGATTTACTCTTTTCCTGAATTTAGCTTTTTACTATTCGTAATTTATTTACTGGTGAAAATAGCATTTTTAAGAATGCCAAAAGTTTTAAAAGCGAAAATCATAGTAAAAATTAAAGATGCTAAACCAATCAAAATAAGGGCATAAGCCAAATATATTTTTGGTGCTTCTGTAAATTTATTCAACGCTTTAAACCCCATGGTGATGATAATTGGTGAAGCAATAAAAAATAACACTAAGATTCCCAATCTAATTAATCCTTTACTTAATAAATTTACGTCTGTACTCATTTTTTATAATTTTGAATTGCACTTCTTACACTCCCAAATTTCAGCAATAATTCACTCGCTTCTTTTTGGTCGATTTTTAATTCATTAACTAACATTTTTTCACCTCTATACACTAACTTATTGTTAGATAATTGCATATCTACCATTTTATTGCCTTTTATTTTTCCTAATTGAATCATGGTTGCCGTAGAAAGCATATTTAAAACTAATTTTTGTGCAGTTCCAGCTTTCATCCTAGAGCTCCCGGTAACAAATTCTGGTCCAACAACTATATCTATAGGAAATTGAGCTGTTTTAGATAAAGGACTATTTTGATTACAAGAAATACAACCTGTAATAATGCGCTTTTCATTGCATTTTTCTAAAGCTGCAATTACATAAGGTGTTGTGCCAGAAGCAGCAATACCAATAACAATATCTTTATCCGAAATTGAATGTTCTTGCAAATCTAGCCAACCTTGATTTGTAGAATCTTCTGCAAATTCAACTGCTTTTCTGATGGCGTAATCTCCACCAGCAATTAAGCCAACAACCATTTCATGAGAAACACCAAAAGTTGGTGGACATTCTGAGGCATCTAAAATGCCTAGTCGTCCAGAAGTGCCTGCGCCAATATAAAAAAGTCTTCCACCAATTTTTAGTTTTTCAACAATTTGTTCTGTTAATTTTACAATTTGTGGTAAAGATTTTTCTACTGCTAAAGGAACTGTTTTATCTTCACTATTAATGTTCCTTAGTATTGAAGATACAGACATCATTTCTAGATGATTGTATTTCGAATCTTGCTCTGTAGTTTTTATAAATTCCATTATATCAAAAATAGATTTTTTTTAGAAAATAGATTTAAACCGTACGCTTGGAAAAATTTGGTAAATAAAATTAATAAGAATTTTAAGTACGTAATTTATGGATAATTTCACTCTAAAACCCTTCTCTTTTTAATTCGGATAATTCTTTCTTTGTAAAATGTTCTTGAATTAAGCTCATTTTTTGTTCGTCTCTTTTTCTAGTATACACCCAACCATATAATTTGCCCATATATTTTCTATAGTGAAACCATTTTCCTTCGGGATTTATATTTCCATTGTATCTAAAATCTTTCCAAAATTGAATTCTATCAAGATCTGTTTCGGGTTTTGTCCATTTTCTTTTTTCATTAAATCTCTTTTCCCATAGTTTGTTAAGTTTCTCTACAGTTTGCTCCTTTAACAATTCTTTTTTTGGTAAAACATAAGCATTAAATCTAGTGATAAATTGTTGTTTGTTAGGCTTTTTCTGTGTTGAAAGTTGTGAAATGTATTTTTCTAAATAGTCTTCAGGTTTTTTACTGTACAATTTAAAATTGACACCTAAACTTTCTATTTTTTTAATTAATTCAGTTTTATTAGTTGTTTTAGCAGCAGTTAAAAAAGTGCCTAAACCTTTTTGTTTGTATTTAAAGCGATGATTAGCTCTAATTTGAACACCTTCGTGAATAGCTTCTTCTAATAATCTAAGCCATTCATTTTCCTTAATTTTGTTTTTTGATTCCACTTTTAAAAAATATTATTTTATAGTTGCACTTTAAATTTCCCCGATTAAGTTTGATGTATATTTTTTAAAACGTATAAATTTAAAAGTAATTAGGGCTTTTTGTGCCGTTAATTTCTTATTTAAATTTAGAAATTTGCAAAAAAAGATGTAACGAGTTCGTGTTTTGCCAAATATAGGAATTTTTAATATACTGTGTTGTGATTAATTTTTCAATAATTTAAAATTATCCACAATTTTTTATTATTCAATATGATTGCTTTCTTAATCATTATAAATTGTGACAAAAGTTAAAGCGTATGCTTTCTGGTTAATAGCTCAAGTATAGATAATAGTTTTTGAATTTATAAATGCTTAAACTTTCCTTCGCAGTTAATTTATGGTAGTTTATTTCGTTTTTAGAAATAATTTTGCTAAAAACAGTTTTGTGGTCAGTCAATACTGCTTCTATTTATTTTCTAATAAGCCTTTTTAACTTTCAATAGAAATACAAGAATCATATAAATTCTGAACTGTTAAGTTAATGTTTTTGGTAAATATATCTCAATTATAAAAGGCTTTAGGATAAATAAAAATTTAGGTTCCATTTTCTTTAGAGTCATTTTAATCCCGGTTTGATGGCTATTCTATATGATAATTTTTATTTTCATATATATGAATCTCTATAATTTCTTGTGCGATCGCTAGTAAAGGAAATACTATAAATATTAGCAGTACGTTTTCATCCTTTATATTAATTACAACTTTTTATTGTAAATAATATCTCTAGTTTTTCTGAATCAGATCTAACGTAAAAGTATCCGTTTCTGAGATATGAAAATACCCTAAAGGAAAATTATTTTCGTTCGTTTTATTGATCATATTTCCTAATAATGAAGAAGGTACAGATTCAAAAGGACCTCCAGAGTTTTGCCCACTCTGACTTACCAAAACTCTAAAATAAGAGAAATAATCTTTAGAGATTCCAGACATTTTAACTGTCACAGTTTCTGGTAGTTCTAATTCCTCTTCTTGATAAAAGAAAGAAAAGTTATACTCAGATCCATTAAAAAAACGGTCTTCGATGGTTAGAAATAAATTTTTACTAAAATCAAATAAATAATAATTTTCTACAATTGGAGCATCAACAAAAGATACTTTTAACTCTGTTTCTTTACCAGAAAAAAGGGTTTCATCACCCTGAAACACATCTGTAAATGGTGTTGATTTCACTTTGGTTGCAGATCCTTTGTAAGTTTCGTTTTCATAAATTACCGTTAATTCATAAGCTGTATTATCAGCAGGAATAAAAGGAATTATAGGTTCATAATTTCCATCGGCATTTTCATCAGAAAAAATAATAATTGTGTTGTTTAATAAATTAGTTAAAAACACGGTTGCATTCGTAACTGGCGGAATTATTTCATCAAAATAATCGGCAGACGATGTTAATTTTACAATGGTTTTTGCTGTTATTGGACTGTTATCAAAAAAGACTTCAAAGGAAGCATCAATAATTAATTTTGGGTCAATTGAAGGAACATTAATTTCTACAACTTTTTCACAACTTGTAAAAAGTAAAATCAATAAAACGGAAAGTATATATAGTTTTTTCATGATAAAATTAAAATTTAAAATTATAGGTAACAGAAGGCACTAAACCAAAAATTGAAGTTTGAATTGCTTCATTTCTAAAGGTTTCTCTATTTTGTCTAAAATTGATAGAAGCTGCATTTTGTCTTCCATATAAATTATAAATCCCAAAAACCCATTCTGCTTGCCATTTTCTATTTTTATTACTTTCTGGAGTTAAAGTTGCAGAAATATCTAACCTATGATATGCAGGAAGTCTGTCTGCATTTCTCGTATTGTCATTAAATATTGGTACGTTTAAACCTTGAACTTCATATTGCCCTACCGGATAATTTGTAGGTTGCCCAGTTTGAAACAAAAAGTTAGCGTTAAATAACCATTTTTTAGACAATTCATAACTTGTATTTATAGAAATATCGTGGGTTTTATCATAAGGCGTATTGTACCAGTCCCCTTGATTTATACCTGGCTCGTTTGCCGTTCTTCCTGGTGTTCTTTGCTCAGATTTTGAGAGCGTATATGCAAACCAACCTTTAAAATTACCTTCGTTCTTTTTAAATAAAACCTCTAAACCATAAGCTCTCGCTTGTCCGTTTAAAATAATAGTTTCAATTTCGTTATTCGCAATTAAATTTGCACCATTTATATAATCGATTCGATTTTGAATGTCTTTGTAGAAAACTTCTGTTTCTAGAGAGTAATCCCCATTTTTGATGGATTTAAAGTATCCGGCAGCAAATTGATCTAACAATTGTGGTTTTATAAATTGACCACTAGGCGCCCAAACATCTAATGGAGTAGGAGATGCCGTGTTTGAAAGTAAGTGTAAATATTGCGCCATTCTGTTGTAACTTAATTTGAATGAAGTTTGACTATCTATTAAGTAAGAGAGTGAAACTCGTGGTTCAAAATTGTTAAAACTTGCCAATGCATCACTTCTTTTATAAGACTCTGTTGCAATTGCTTCTGCAGATTCGTACTTTTTAAATTGCGAGTTGTAAATTACAGGAGTATCGTCTTCATAAACATTTATCTCATCTTGCCCCAAACGTGTAAAGTTGCTAAAACGAGCGCCATATTGTAAGGTAAGTTTATCATTAATTGAGTGTTCAGCTTCTAAATAAGCTGCAAATTCATTGGCATATTTGTCTATTAATTTTTCTGATTGAATACCAGAATCTTCTCTATTAGGTACAATTTCACCTGGATTAAATTTGATGTAAATGTTATTAATACCATAACTCAGTTTAAAATTTTCATTTAAGTAATGTTTAAAATCATATTTTAAGTTAAAGTTTGTAATACCAGAATTCCACTCAAAACCAACAAAATCTAGGATTAATCCGTAGAAGTAATCAGAATATATTACTGAAAGATTAGAAAATATTTTATCAGAAAATAAATGATTCCAGCGCAAGTTTACAACTGTATTTCCATATTTATTTACGAAGTTATCGCTAATACCAAATACATCTTTTCCAAAATAAGTAGATAAGAAAACATTGTTATTATCGTTAAATCTGTAATTAATCTTACTATTTAAATCATAAAAGTAGGCTTTGTTATCATTGTCAAAAAGCGGTAAGAATAAGTGCGCATAAGATGCTCTACCACCAACGATAAAGGAGCTTTTTTCTTTTACAATTGGACCTTCTGCTAATAATCTACTAGAAACTAAACCAATACCCCCAGTTAAATTAAAGTCTCTGCTATTTCCTTCTTTTTGATAAATATCTAAAACAGATGACAATCTTCCTCCAAAACGAGCCGGAATTCCACCTTTATATAATTTTACATCTTTTATTACATCAGGATTAAATACCGAGAAAAAACCAAGTAAATGCGAGGAGTTAAATACAATCGCTTCATCTAATAAAATTAAATTTTGATCAGCAGCGCCACCTCTAACATTAAAGCCAGAAGCACCCTCACCGGCACTTGTTACACCAGGTAAAAGTAATAAGGCTTTAATAACATCAGCTTCACCTAATACAACAGGAATTTGTTTAATAGTTGCAGCAGTTAGTTTGTTAACGCTCATTTGCGGAGTTTTAACGTTTAGTTTTTCGATATTGCCTTCAATAACAATTTCATTTAAACTCTCTGTTTCTTCTGCTAGTTTAAAGTTTTTTGTTATTTTTTCTGATAAGTTGATTGCTTCAATAATTGATGTATATCCTAAATAACTAACCTGAACTTTATATGTACCTTTAGGTATTGTAATTGAGAAAAAACCATATTCGTTAGTTGTGGTTCCTGAGTTTAAAGAAGGAAAATAAATAGAAACTCCAATTAAAGTTTCGTTATTATTTGCGTCATAAACGGTACCACTAATTGTTAATTTTTCTTGACTAAAAGCGTGCAAGGAAAATAGCAAAATGATGAAAAATATTTTTTTGAAATGAAGCATATTTTGTTTAATGTATTATTATATTTATTTAACAAAATTACATTTATAAATCCTTAATATTAAAGTTAAAGCATAAAAAAAACTGATGAATTAATCATCAGTTTTTATGTGTAAATATGTTTCTATTTTTTAACCAATAATACTGTTTAAAGTAGAATTTGGTCTCATTGCAGCTGTTGCTAAGTCTTCATTTTGAAGATAATAACCGCCAATGTCTATAGATTTTCCTTGAATTACTCTTAATTCTGATATAATCGTAGCTTCATTTTTACTTAAAGCTTCTGCAATTATAGAAAATTCAGCTTTTAAATCTGCGTTTTTATTCTGCTTTGCTAGGGCCTCTGCCCAATATAAAGCTAAATAAAAATGAGAACCTCTAATGTCTATTTCGCCTACTTTTCTAGAAGGAGATTTATCATTTTCTAGAAACTTATCTGTTGCATCATCTAAAGTTTCTGCTAAAACTAATGCTTTTACGTTGTTATTTGTTGTTCCTAAATGCTCCAAAGAAACGGCTAATGCTAAAAATTCTCCCAAAGAATCCCAACGTAAATGGTTTTCTTCTAAAAATTGTTGTACATGTTTTGGGGCAGAACCTCCTGCACCAGTTTCAAACAAACCACCACCATTCATTAAAGGAACAATTGATAACATTTTTGCAGATGTACCCACTTCTAAAATAGGAAATAAATCTGTTAAATAATCACGTAAAACGTTACCAGAAACAGAAATAGTATCTTCTCCTTTTATAATTCTTTCTAAAGTAAATTCTGTAGCTTTTATTGGTGATAAAATTCTGATATCTAAATCAGTAGTATCATGTTTTGGTAAATAAGTATTTACTTTTTTAATGATTTCAATATCATGAGCTCTGTTTTTATCCAGCCAAAAAACAGCTGGCGTTTCTGACGCTCTTGCTCTTGTTACTGCTAATTTTATCCAATCTTGAATAGGTAAATCTTTCGTTTGGCACATTCTCCAAATATCGCCAGTTTCAACAGTGTGTTCAATTAAAACCTTTCCTTTTTCGTCTATTACTTGAACTTTTCCGTCGGCAGCGATTTCAAAAGTTTTATCGTGAGAACCGTATTCTTCTGCTTTTTGAGCCATTAAACCAACGTTAGGAACTGTTCCCATTGTTGTAGGATCAAAAGCGCCATGTTTTTTACAAAAGTCGATTGTTGCTGAGTAAATCCCTGCATAGGCACTATCCGGAATAACTGCTTTTGTGTCTTGTAACTTTCCTTCTGTATTGTACATTTGACCAGAAGTTTTAATCATTGCTGGCATAGAAGCATCTACAATAACATCACTTGGCACGTGTAAGTTGGTTATACCTCTTTCGCTATTTACCATTGCTAATTCTGCACTATGATCTAGCGCGAAACGGATGTCTTCCCTAATTTCGTTACGTTTGTTTTTGGGTAATTCACTTAATTTACTAAGAAGATTCCCAAAACCATTATTAACATCAACCCCAATTTTCTTAAATGTTTTTCCGTGTTTTGCAAATAGATCTTTAAAATACACACGAACAACATGACCAAAAATAATTGGGTCACTCACTTTCATCATGGTAGCTTTCATGTGCAATGAAAACAATACATTTTTATCTAAAGCATCCTCAACTTGTTCTTCTAAAAAGTCTAGTAATGCTTTTTTACTCATTAACGTAGCGTCAATAATTTCGCCGTCTAATAGGTTTAATTTTTCTTTTAAAATAGTAGTTTTTCCGGTTGTATTTGTATGAACAATTTTAACTGTTGCTTCTTTTTTTAAGGTTATTGATTTTTCATTGTGTGCAAAATCACCTTGAGTCATTGTTGCTACGTGCGTTTTAGAGTCTTTAGACCATTTACCCATAGAATGTGGATTCTTACGAGCAAAGTTTTTAACTGCTTTTGGCGCTCTTCTATCAGAGTTACCTTCGCGTAAAACTGGGTTTACCGCAGATCCTTTTACCTTGTTATACAAAGCAGAAACCACTTTGTCTTCATCCGTTTTTACTTCATCAGGATAATTTGGTAAAGCATATCCTAAATCTTGCAACTCTTCAATAGCATCTTTTAATTGTGGTACAGAAGCGCTAATGTTTGGTAATTTTATAATATTTGCATCTGGTTGATTCGCTAATTCACCTAAAACTGCTAAAGCGTCTTCTACTTTTTGGTCATCAGTTAGGTAATCAGAAAAATTTGCTAATATTCTTGAAGCTAAAGAAATATCTTTAATTTCAATTTCGATATTTGATGATTTTGTAAAGGCTTTTACAATTGGTAAAAATGAACGAGTTGCTAGTGCAGGCGCTTCATCTGTTTTTGTATAAATAATTTTGGCTGTTTTGCTCATAAAAGTATTTTGTTTTTTCTAAAAAAAAATGAAAGCTTTACTGGTACGAAATCAATTTCGTTTAAAGCGGGACAAACTTATGAATTTACGGTGAGATTTTAGATGTTAAATATTTATTAATTAGTGTTATTGTAGCGGATTTAATAAAAAAATGTTCTTTTTTTTACGGATTTGATATTAAAATAAAAAGCCATAGCTCACAATTACTTGTTGAGATATGGCTTCTTTGAAATAGTCTTTTATACTTTCTTGTATTGCTACAAATCAAATAAGAGGTTACTCTTATATTTCTTTTTTCAAAGAAATTATATTTTTCTATTTCGGATTTTGAAACATCCTTAATTTTAAATTAGCATTCTACTTTTTAAAAATTTTTATTAATGTTTCTATTGCTATCGTTCTAAAAATAATACTTTAATTAAGTTAATAATTTTTAATAATAAAATGAACTTTTTAAGCGGTAACTATCATTTTTTGAAATGAACATTGCTACACTATCACTTTTTTTCTGATGAACAATTTATAAAGAACGTTACTTTATTTATTTACACTTAATTTTTATTAGTTGTCTAACACTAACTGTCCAGTTTCACAACGTTATTGTTTTTAATATCAAGTCTAAACTTCTTTGTGAAGCTTAGCGAAACAAAGAAGTTTAGACTTGATATTGGTTAGAACGCTTCCTTGCCTATTTTTGTAATCACAAA